>OKWJ01001188.1_pt1 | contig 20957 bp, 15 predicted proteins | sample 1607121 | NCBI WGS metagenome assembly OKWJ01 (sample SAMN04414080, study PRJEB24778) | human gut metagenome | material: faecal | host: Homo sapiens | reverse complement strand
AACGGATGCGCATCGCGTATTCGACGAGCTGCGACAGGGCGCAGCAGTCGCGCAGAGCGAGATACGGTGCCGCGCGGAAGCCGTCGCTGCGTACGGTCATCGACCCTTCGCGCCCTGCCAGCCGGACGATCGGCCGGTCGTCCTCCGCCGCATCGCCGTGCAGGATATAATCGTCGAGATTGAAATCTGACTCGGTGAAATCGAGGCGGAACGACCGCTCGTCGAGATAGGCCGCCCGATCGACCAGCACGTCGTGGACGTACCGTGCGAGGTCTAACGAAGGGTCCGTGCGGAAATCGTCGATCGGCCGGTCGACCACGCGGATCGGCAGGTCGGCCGCCGCGAGATCCAACGTGCCGACTTCGCGCAACCGCCCGACGATCGTCGCTACATAGCGGGCATGGAGCTGTTCCGACACGCGGTCGCGCGCTTCGTCGCTCAGCACGATCGGGCCTTTTCCGGTCTTCATGCGTCGTGCGCCTCCCGCACGCAGTCGATCGCCGCGAGACGTTCGTACTGCCCGCGCAGCTCGGCGACGATCTCGGTGTTGCAACGCTTGACGATCCGCCGGAGCCGTGCGGCGTCTTCGATCGTCAGCGCATAGCGCGCGATCGTCTCCTCGTCGATCGTCAGCGGCTCGTTCGAGAGAATCGCCTTGCGGCAGCGATACATCATGTAGTTCGGGAACTCGCTGACGATTTCTTCGACCGCCGTATCGAGGTCTTCGCTGTCGATCTCGCAGAGCGCCGTGCCCTCGGGCGAGCAGAACACTTCACCGTGTTTACGGTACATCTCCTCGCGCTCTTTCTCCGAGCAGTAGACCGAGAAGCTGATAAGGAAGATCTGCCCTTTGGGCTTGAAGGAGGCGTAACGGGCGCAGAACTCGGGGATGGTATAGGTTTCATCGGGAAGGTCGCCACGCGAGAAGTCCTCGGTCAGCGCGATGCGGAACTCCGTCTTCGGCGCGGCCTTGAAGAGGGCATAGATGTAGGGCGCCCGCTCGTACAGGGCCGTCAGGATCGAACGGATGTCCCGACGGTAGTCGAGGCTCGGGGAATCGTCCTCGGTTTTCACGTCTTCATCGGTTTCGAGCAGGAGGAGTCGGGTCAGCTCGTCGGGGAGTGTCGTTTCCTTTTTCATTGTAATTTAAGTATTGGGTTAGTTGTTCAGGGGTCGTATTAAGTGCAATTTGCGGAGTATATCGGAGCTGCCCCGCCCGCCACTCCGCCGCACGGAGCTGTGCGGCGGAGGCGACGTACCAGTACTCGTCAGTTACGGATCGCGGGGACCGTATGAGAAAGGCAGCGACATCGCCGAACCTAAAACTTTTACTTGAAAAAGAAACAAGGCGATGCCGCCGCCTGTAAGATCGGCGGAGCGTGAAGAGCGACCGAACCGTTGCAGACGAAGGCGTCGTGCCCGCACGCCGATTCCGCCGACCGACGGTTCGGCAGGTGCAGTTCGTATATTTTATTGTATTCGGGGCGGGACGACGCATAACGTTCGGGATAACGATGTGTGCGTTCGCTGTGAAAACAAGCGCGGAGAGCCCCCAAACTGTTGCGGACGAAAGTGCTACGAACGAGGGTGTTGCGGACAAAGACGTTGCAGACAAAGGCGTCGCGGGCGCAAGCATCATGCCCGCATGCTGATTCCGCCGGCCGACGGTTCGGCAGGTGAAGTTCGTATATTTTATTGTATTCAGGGCGGGACGACGCATAACGTTCGGGATAACGATGTGTGCGTTCGCTGTGAAAACAAGCGTGAAGAGCCCCCAAACTGTTGCGGACGAAAGTGCTACGAACGATGGTGTTGCGGACAAAGACGTCGCGGACGAAGGCGTCGTGCCTGCATACCGATTCCGCCGGCTGACGGTTCGGCAGGTGAAGTTCGTATATTTTATTGTATTCAGGGCGGGACGGCGCATAACGTTCGAGATAACGATGTGTGCGTTCGCTGTGAAAACAAGCGTGAAGAGCAACCGAACTGTCGCGGACGAAGGCGTCGTGCCCGCATGCCGATTCCGTCGGCCGAGGATTCGGCAGGTGCAGTTCGTATATTTTATTGTATTCGGGGCGGGACGGCGCATAACGTTCTGAGCGATGGATCATGCGCCCGCAGAGAAAAGAAAAAGGGGCGCGGTGTCAGCCCCTTACAGCAGGTCTTGGAGAAACCCTTAATGCGAAGCTGTCCTGCGCCCCAGCCGTGTCCTACCCTAATGGGTAGGACATAACCGGGACTGACAACCATTATACCACATTAAACATCCTCCGTAGAGGTCTCCAAGTTCGCTGTAAGGTATAAAGAGTTGTTTACCCTTTATGAGTTATGTCCGTCGGCTATGCCGAGTTGTTCAGTTGCAAAGGTAGCATAATTTATGTACTTAATTTCAAGGTTTGTTAGGCAAATATAACAAATAAATTCGATTCAATACCGATCGGTATGCGATTTTTATTCGGGGAGATGATTTTTTTGCAATAAATATGAGTGTTCCTCGGATAGATACACAACTCAACAAAGCTCTTGCGCAAAAACTTAAAGATTTGCGCATAGCCCGGGGATTGTCTCAAATGCGGGTAACGATGGATACCGGGGTGAATGTAAGTCGTGCTGAAAGCGGAAAACGATCATTGTCGGTTCATTCGGTTGCCATCCTTTGCAGATATTATGAACTCTCTTTGGAGGAATTTTTCCATAATATCGAACTCTCCGTTGTTCCTTGGGAGTAAAGCCAATCATTATTTTGCGAAAAAGGGATAATAGAGACGGAACATAATGTTCCGTCTCTTTTTTGTATGAATCAAATCGGCGTTGCTTGATTTCCGTTCGTCTCCGGCCGACGGTTCAGCAGGTGCAGTTCGTATATTTTATTGTATTCGGGTCGAGACGGCGCATAACGTTCGGAGCGATGGATCATGCGCCCGCAAGGAAAAGAAAAAGGGGCGCGGTGTCAGCCCCTCACTACAGGTCTTGGAGTACCTATCAAAAGAAGCTGTCCTGCGCCCCAGCCGTGTCCCACCCATAAAAAAGTGGGACATAACTGGGACTGACAACTATTATACCTTTTGATAAACATCCTCCGAAGAGGTCTCCAAGTTCATAGTGAGGTATAAAGAGTTGTTTACCCTTTATAATGTTATGTCCGTCGGCTATGCCGAGTCGTGATAATTCCTCGATCGTTGCATCATTCTTGCTTTTTTCGGTTCGTTCCCGGGCAGCCTGTGCTGCCCCTCTACAACTGAACCGCGTCAAGGAATCCTAAGCAAATATACGAAAGATTTTCGAATCAAACCCGATAGAGCCGTGTATTTCTGGAAAAATATCGCTAATTTTGTGAATATGAAGAGCGATATCACGTTTTTGCCCGAACGCAAGCAGCGCGACCTGCACGAACTCGTCGCATTGATCCGCGAGGAGATCAGGGATGTCGTAATGATTATCCTTTACGGCAGTTATGCGAAGAACACCTACGTCGATCTGGACGAGCGGCACGATTTCGGGGTGCGCACCTACTACATGAGCGACTACGACCTGCTGGTCGTTACGCAGCGGCGGCTGGGTGTCAGGGAGGCGACGGTCAATGCACGGATCAAGGAGCGTTTTTCGGCCGGCAAGGGCGAGTTCCAGACCTATCCGCAGCTTATCAACGAAAGTTTCACCAAACTCAACCATGCGCTCTCCGAGGGGCGATACTTCTATGTCGAGATCGTAAATCAGGGCATCCTGCTCTATAATTCGGCGAAAGAGGAGCTGGCGACGCCGCGAAAGCTGGACTACAACGAATTGTCGAGAATGGCGCAGGAGTATTACAATAAAAAATTTACACGAGGAGAGAGATTTTTATATCATGCCCGGATAGATTACGACGACAAAGAATATGTTGAATGTTCATTCTTTTTGCATCAGGCAGCCGAGTATTTTATAAAGACGATCCCCTTGGTGTATAGTCTGTACGGCTACAAGGAGCACGACCTGCATTTCCTCTGCGAGCGGAGCAAGCCGTTCACGACGGAACTCGCGAACGTCTTTCCGTGCGACTGCGAGGAGGAAAAACGCCTGTTCGAGCTGTTGCGTGCCGCCTATATCGAGGCGCGTTACAACGATAAGTTCGTCGTAACGAAGGCCGACATCGACGCTCTGCTGCCCAAGATCGAGCTGCTGCGCGATGTGGTCGAACGGGTCTGCAACGAGCGGCTGGCCTACTACGACAGCCGGATCGAGAAATAGCCCCCCCTTATGACGCAGAAACAGGCCATACAGCTCTTCGAGCAGCGGAAGGTGCGTACCGTGTGGGACGACGATGCGGGGAAATGGTACGTTGCCATTGTGGATGTCGTTGCCGTATTGACCGACAGCATCGACGCCGCAGCCTATTGGCGTAAACTGAAACAGCGGTTGAAGGCGGAAGGGAACGAAACCGTGACAAGTTGTCACGGTTTGAAAATGCCTGCTGCCGACGGGAAGATGCGCATGACGGACGTGGCCGATACGGAACAGCTTTTTCGTTTGATTCAGTCGATTCCTTCTCCGAAAGCCGAACCGTTCAAGCTGTGGCTGGCGTCGTTGGGGCGCGAGCGGCTGGAAGAGCTGGACGACCCCGAACTCGGTATCGACCGGATGCTGGAATACTACCACCGCAAAGGATACTCCGAGAACTGGATTAACCAACGCCTGAAATCCATCGAAGTGCGTAAGGAGCTGACCGATGAGTGGGAGCGGCGCGGCATCAAGCGAGGACAGGAGTTCGCCACGCTGACCGACATCATCACGCAGGGCTGGTCGGGCATGACGACGCGGCAGTACAAGCGATACAAAGGATTGAAAACGGAAAGTCTGCGCGACAACATGACGAATTTGGAGTTGGTGCTGAACATGCTCGCCGAGGCGACGACGACCGAAATTTCCAAAGAGCGTCGTCCGCGCACGTTTGCAGCCAACCGGATCGTGGCGGCACAGGGCGGACGCATCGCGGGCAACACCCGCCGCGAAATCGAGGCACAGACCGGAAAAAAGATTGTCTCACGGCTCAATGCCGAACAGGTGTTGGCGGCGAAAGAAATCGAACAGAACGAGGAGGAGAAGGAGTGACCGCGGCTCTTGGGTAATGATTCCTCGGCGCGATGGGCGAGCGGAGGTCGCAGACCTGAGAACCGTCCTCGGAGGGGTGCGCCGTGTGCCGGATGCCATTTACACGGCGATCGCCGCACTCTCGGCGAAGGTATCGCCGGTTCTTACTTGTTTATCGTCCGATCGGATTCAACGCATAATAGCTCACGTACATTCTGTTTGAAACGTCGCACGATTCTTATCATGTGCGTTTAGGCTCCGTTCGTCTCCGGCCTCCCCTCACCGACATTTTCGAGGATGTCCGTTCGGGTCGGCCGGAGCTACGGGCGGGGTCAGAGCAGCTCGCGGGAGTTCCGGTCGTTGTGCAGACGGTTGATCCTCCTCGCGGTAGGTTTCGAGGTGCCACCGCAAAATGTTGTCCGCATAGGAGGTTGCGGTCATACGGTCGGGCCCGATCTTTCGCACGACGTCCAGTATCTTGCGCTTGGTTTCGGCATCGACATAGATCGCCGCGCGGAAGCGGATCTCCGTGCGGGCCATGAACCTCCGCTCGAAATCGGGAAGCAGGATTCTCCTGCGCCGTTCGGCGGCTTGCGGAGCCTCGTCGGAATCCTCCACCGTCTTTATGATCCGCTCGTCGAAGGGCGGCGGGTCGGCGTCGAGAATCGACGGGGTGTTTCCGATGGCACGGCGTACCAGCTCTTCATCGATCACGGTTTTCTTCGTCATGATATGCAGTCTGTTTTGTGCGAATGAACGGTCGGCGACGAACGAAAAGGCTTTACGGCCCCACTCCGTTCGAGCGATCATTCATTCACGAATTTGTTGGAAAATGTTCGCGGCGAATCGGTCTTGTCGGCTCGCACGGGCGGAAGCACGGCGGCGGACGATCCCGCATCCGTCCTTTCGTGCTTCCGTCCGCAAGATAATACGCCTTTGTGGCCCCCGAATCGGCTGGCCGCTCCTGACCGCCGGAGGCCGTCCGAAGGGTTTGCCGCTCTCGCCGCGGCGTCGTAATATTGCACCTTGAAAACCGAGTGTCGCCGGAGTGATCCGCATATGATTTTCGATGCGGGAAACGAGCGATCCGCAGTGCGGCGTTTTGTTCCCGCAGCGGGAACAGCGAGCTGTACCTTTGTCCGACAAACCGGCGTTTGTCCGACAAAGGTGCTCGCCCTGCGGGGCCGCGGCATCCGGTAATGTAAAACCCTTTAAAACGAGAGAACGATGAGAAAGAACCGCGCATCGGACAACAAGAGCCGCAAATACTCCTTCCGCCTGACCGAGGAGCAGCATATCCGCTTCGAGCGGATGCTGTGAAGGGCGGGCTTGGAGCACAACCGCAGCCGCTTCATCGTCGGGCGAATCTTCGACGAGACGTTCCGCGTGGTCAGGGCCGACCCCACGAAACAACGTTACCTCGTCCGGTTGAACGAGTATATCGCCCAGATTTCCCGCGTGGGCAACAACTACAATCAGGTCGTCAAGGCGATCAACACGTACCTCTCGCGCAACATGCTGCCCCGTCAGATCGACACGCTGGTGGCCTGCACGCGCGAGTTGAAAGCCCTCTCGGAGCAGGTATTGGAGCTGACTAAACAATTGCGGGAGGAGTGGTTGAAAGAGTGATCGGGCAAGGGGGGGGGCTTGCCCTTCGCGGCAAAATAAATTGAATTTATTTATACAGACAATGCGTTGAAAATATCCCCGAACTGAAAGTGAGCAAAGTTTCGAAGTGGGAAGATTTTTCGAGATTAACGAAGCAAGCAGAAAATAATAGGATCAAAGAAAAGATGGGGCAATTAAAATAAATAATTGAGAAAAGAGCAAAATAGTCTCTTTTTTATTTATGGCAACTTTGCTATCTTTGTTACATTATATGATTGTGTAAATGACTACTTTTGCTAATATTCTGAATAAATTCCGCCGGGAGTCCTTTTCCGAGCGTGACAAAGGCTTCCGATTCGAACGCCTCATGCAGGCTTATCTGAAGACCACAGCTTTGTATGCCAACCTCTTCGAGGAAGTATGGCTTTGGACGGAGTTTCCCTTCCACGACCAGTTCGGCGGCAAGGACACCGGTATCGACCTCGTGGCTCGTACCGTCGATGGAGCGTATTGGGCCATCCAATGCAAATGTTATGCGGCGGATACGTCTATCGATAAACCCGACGTAGACACGTTCCTCTCCACATCGGGCAAGCTCTTCGAGACCGAATCCGGCACGACGGGATTCGTACAACGATTGTGGATTTCGACGACGAACAAATGGAGCTCCACAGCCGACCAAACCATTCGTAATCAGAATCCGCCAGTCACCCGTCTGAATCTCATCGACCTTGAAAACGACGACGTGGACTGGAGTAGTCTCGAACAGGGAATCTTCGGCGTGGCCTCACGTTCCAAACCCTTCACCATACGGGAACACCAACAGCAGGCCATCGACCAGACCCATGCATATTTCAAGATTGACGAAGCCACCGGTCAACCCGCTCATACGCGCGGCAAGCTCATCATGGCCTGCGGCACAGGTAAAACCTTCACTTCGTTGCGAATTGCCGAGACCGAAACCGGTGGCCGAGGTCTGGTGCTATTCCTTGTCCCCTCGATCGCTCTGCTGGGGCAAACCCTGCGGTCGTGGTTGCAGCAGGCTTTGGAACCGATGATGGCCGTTTGCATCTGCTCTGACCCGCAGGTCTCGAAACAGTCTGAGAAAAACGACAACGACACGACGAGCGTCGTCGACTTGGCGCTTCCGGCCTCGACCGACGTTCCCTCCATCGTCAAACAATTGCAACACGCCCGCCAACACAATGTCGAAGGATTGACCGTCGTCTTCTCGACCTACCAATCCATCGACGTTATCTCCCGCGCTCAAAAACAACTGCTCTCGGAGACCGGCGACACCTTCGGCACTTTTGATCTGATTATCAGTGACGAGGCGCACCGCACCACAGGCGTCACGCTCAAGGACGAGAAGGAAAGCGCCTTCGTCCGGGTTCACGACAACGACTTCCTGCGCGCCACACGCCGCATCTACATGACCGCTACGCCGCGTCTCTATACCGACGAGACGAAGCGACGCGCTGAGGAGAACTCCGCCGTACTCTGCTCGATGGACGATCGCTCGATGTACGGCGACGAAATCTACCGCATCGGCTTCGGAGAGGCTGTCAAACAGGAGTTGCTCTCCGATTACAAGGTTCTCATTCTTGCTGTGGGTGAAAAGGATATCCCGCCTACACTGCAGAATGCCATCACCGACAAGAGCAGCACCATCCCTGCCGACGATGCCTCGAAACTCATCGGCTGTATCAATGCCCTCTCGAAAAAGGTGCTCGGCGCCGATGAGGAATTCGTCAAGGGTTCCGATCCGTTGCCTATGCGCCGAGCCGTGGCCTTTTGCTCGAACATCAAGGCCTCGAAGGCCACTGCTGAAGCCTTCACTATCTGCAAGGACCTTTACATGGATGACATCAAGGAGGAGGACCGTGCTACGATGGTCGATGTTGTCGCCCACCATGTCGACGGCTCGATGTCTGCCACCAAACGCGACGAGGAGCTGATGTGGCTCAAGGAACAACCCGACAACGAACGCGAATGCCGTATGCTGACCAATGCCCGCTGCCTCTCGGAGGGTGTCGATGTCCCGTCGCTCGATGCCGTGGTCTTCATCTCCCCGAAGAACTCGCAAGTCGACGTCGTGCAGTCGGTGGGACGAGTCATGCGTCGCAGCGAGGGGAAGAAATACGGATATATCATCATTCCGGTCGTGGTTCCAGCGAAGGCTGAGGGCGACAAGGTTCTCGAAAACGACCCCAACTTCAAAGTGGTCTGGACCGTGCTGAACGCCTTGCGGGCCCATGACGACCGCTTCAATGCCGAGGTCAACAAAATCGAACTCTCACGCAAGAAGCCTAAGAACATCATCTTCGGAGGGGTCGGCGCCTCGCGTAAGGATGACAATCAGCACAGCGACGGCGACAGTTCGCCGCGCGACAAGAGCGCCGCCGAACAGCTCGCCACCCAGTTGGCCATGAGCTTCAACGACCTGCAAAACGTCTTCTACGCCAAACTGGTGACCAAGGTCGGCACCAAACGCTACTGGGAACTTTGGGCCAAAGACATCGCCCAAATTGCCGAACAGCATATCGACCGCATCAAAACATTGATTGCCGACAATGACAAGCATCGCCGGGCCTTCGACCAGCTCATGCGGGGCTTGCGCCGTAACATCAATCCCGGACTTTCGGAGCAAGATGCTATCGAGATGCTTTCGCAGCATATCATCTCGCGTCCCGTCTTCGAGGCCCTCTTCGAGAACTACCAGTTCGCCGCCAGCAATCCCATCTCGCGCTCGATGCAGAAGATGCTCGACCTGCTCGACGACGAGACCAGGACCGAGGAGGAAAACCAGAAACTCCAAAAGTTTTACGACTATGTTCGCACTACGGTCGGCGACATCCGCGAAGCCGAGGCACGGCAACGTATCATCGTCGAGTTGTATGACAAGTTCTTCAAGGTTGCTTCACCCAAAACCGTGGATAAACTGGGTATCGTCTATACGCCGGTCGAGGTGGTCGATTTCATCATCCGTTCAGTGGGTTACATTCTGCACAAGGAGTTCGGTCGCACGCTCTCCGACGAGAACGTCCATATCCTCGACCCCTTTACCGGTACGGGTACCTTCATCACGCGCCTGCTCCAGAGCGGACTGATCTCGCGCGAGGCGCTGGAGCGCAAATACAGCCGGGAGATTCATGCCAACGAAATCGTGCTGATGGCCTACTACATCGCCTCGGTCAACATCGAAAATGTCTTCCACGACCTGATGGGCCCCGACGCAGAGTACATATCTTTCGGCGGCATCTGCCTCACAGACACCTTCCAGCTGGGCGAGGAGGCTTCGGACGAGAACCTCTACTCCGAACAGTTTCCGACCAACTCGCGGCGCGTCATCGAGCAGAAAAAACGGCGCATCACCGTCATCGTCGGCAATCCGCCCTATTCCATCGGCCAAAGGTCGGCCAACGACAATGCGCAGAACGAATCCTATCCGACACTCGAAAGCCGCATAGAAAATACCTATGTCGCTCGATCGGAAGCCGCCCTCAACAAATCGGCCTACGACAGTTATATCAAGGCCTTCCGCTGGGCGTCGGACCGGCTCGACAAAAAGGAGGGCGGTGTCATCGGCTTCGTCACCAACGGCGCATGGCTCGATGCCAACGGACTCGACGGCATGCGCAAATGCCTCGAACGCGAATTTTCGGCTATCTATGTCTTCAATCTGCGCGGCAACTGCCGCACAAGCGGTGAAATCCGCCGCAAAGAGGCCGGTAATGTTTTCGGTCTGGGCTCTCGCACCCCGATTGCCATTACGATTCTGGTCAAGAAACCGAAGGCTTCTGACGAAGCGGCCCGCATCTACTACCACGACATCGGCGACTACCTTTCGCGCGAAGAGAAGCTGAACATCATCCGCAATATGGGCGACATCGGCAATCCGCTGATGCAGTGGGTCGCCATCACCCCCAACGAACACGGCGACTGGCTCAACAAGCGCAGCGAGCTGTTCAAACTTTACACCCCACTGGAGCCCGAAAAGAAGTTCAATCAGAAAGCAAAAAGTTTTTTTGCGGTTCAATCTTGCGGTTTGGTAACATCAAGAGATTCGTGGGTTTTCAATAGTTCCAAAACACAGTTAATCAAAATAATAAATGATTCTATTGATTTTTATAATACGCAAGTAGATTTAGTTACCAGAGCAATTAAAGCAAATCCGTCTGTAAAAATAGAAAACATCATAAACTGGGATTCGACCAAGTTTAAATGGGATAGAGCACAAAAGGAACGAGACCTAAAACAAGGCAAGAAATATCATTACACACCTTCCTCTTTAAGAATCTCCCAATATAGACCATATTATCAACAATGGGTATATTTTAATAGGGATTTGAACAATTGTGTATACCAGTTACCCAAATTATTCCCATCAGACCTATCGAGTAATTTGCTTATTTGTATATCTGGACTTGCCGGGAATAAAGATTTTTCCGTACTAATAACTCAATATATACCTTGTTTTGACACATTAGAAAAAACCCAATGTTTCCCGCTCTATTGGTATGATGACAGCACGGCGGATATTGCCGACCTCTTCTCGGCCCAGCAGAGCGATGCAGACCGCTACGTCCGCCGCGACGGCGTGACCGACTGGATCCTCTCTACGGCCCGCAAACAGTACGGCAGCCGAGTAACCAAGGAGGACATCTTCTATTATGTTTACGGCATCCTCCATGCCCCGGACTACCGCACGACCTTCGCCGCCGATCTCAAGAAGTCGCTGCCCCGATTGCCGCTGGTCGAGTCGCCCGACGATTTTTGGGCCTTCAGCCATGCCGGACGCGACCTGGCCGAGCTCCACCTCGGATATGAGCGTGTAGAGCCTTACGCAGGATGCCGTATACGCCTCGCTCCCTCGATGCGCGGAGACGATACGGTCGATTATCGGGTTGAAAAAATGCGCTTCGGCAAAGCGGACGGCAAGACGGTGGACAAGAGCGTGATCCATTACAATGCGGGGATCACGATCGAAAGTATTCCGCTGGAGGCCTACGACTACGTGGTGAACGGCAAGTCGGCGATCGAGTGGGTGATGGAACGCTATGCGGTGAAGACGGACCCGGCGAGCCAGATTACGAACGACCCGAACGACTGGTGCCGGGAGCACGACGACCCGAAATACATCTACAACCTGCTGCTGCGCCTCATCACCGTTTCGCTCGAAACGATGAAGATCGTCCGCGCTCTCCCGAAACTCAAACTGGAAGAATAAAAATTTAAGATCAAAATAACATGGTTAAGAAAATTGTATTTTTCAATCACAAAGGCGGTGTCAGCAAAACAACCTCGACTTTCAATATTGGATGGAAACTTGCCGAAATGGGACACCGAGTTTTACTCGTCGATGCAGACCCTCAATGTAATCTCACATCTGTATTCTTAGGAGAAAAATTTGATGCATACTATGATGATGCGGACACATGCTCCAATAACATCATGGCAGGTGTACACCCCGCTTTTGCTGGAACTCCTGATCCTATTAGGACGATAAATTGCCCCAATCATAGCTTTAATAGAGATTTATATTTGCTCCCGGGGCATATGAACCTATCAGAATATGATCCTCAATTAACATTTGCAATTAACGCTCCAGTAACCTTGACTGCCATGCAGAATCTGCCGGGGTCATTTAATCAGCTAATTGTAAACATAGCAGAAAAATACGATATTGAATACGCCCTTATTGATTTGAACCCGGGATTAAGCACATTAAATCAAATTTTATTTGTTTCCAGTGATGCTTTTATCATCCCTGCAAATCCTGATATATTTTGCGTAATGGCTATCAAGAGTTTGTCCCGCATCTTACCACAATGGATAAACTGGAAAAATATCAATATCCATAATTTTACCCACGCTACCTATCCAATGCCCAACGGGACACCTCGATTCATCGGAGAGATAATTCAACGGTTTAATATCCGAAAAGGAGTTGCAGCTGCCATCTATAGGCCATTAATTGACACTATTAAATCAACAGTCAAAGATTTTCTCATCCCGGCTTTATCCCGGGTTTCTATGACTTTTCCCTTAGAAAGCTATAATGATGCTCATATCTCTAAAGACTTCTGTTTAGCAGAAATTAAAGATTTTGCAACTTTAGGACAACAATATCAAAAAACAGGTATTCCTGTTTTCGCAATTCCAGACGATAAGTTAGATACAACAGGAATTGTTAAAGATCAATTAATTCAAAGTCGAAACGCTTTCAATGAGCAATTCACCACAATAGCTAATAACATTACAGCTCTTCTAAGTCAGTATGGTAAACACGATTACAACATTTAATACATGTATCCGTGACATACAGAAGATGCGAGGATTTTATGTCTTTTTAAGCGATCATTATAAAATAGCGCCAGAGGACTTATCTGATTTATTACGCTCTGAGTTAGTTAATCTGGTGAGTGCTATGGATCGTTTTATTCATGAATTTGTTCGTATTGGCATTATAAATTCATACACGAATAAAACACCTCAAACGGATAAATGTAAATCAATTTCAATAAAGTTCTCGACTTTAAATAAAGTAATTGAATGCCAGTCAAGAAAAACGCCACCTACATGCAATGAAGAAACTGCAGAATATTGGATAAATAATGAAATCAAGACTATATTAAAATCCATGTCTTTTCAAAAAATAGACAGAATCAAAGATGCATTAAGTTATATCTGGGATTTGGATCATAAGATTCCTGTGATAATGAGTAAAATGCATTATCCGTTCCCTGAATCAACTCCCAATGCAAATCAAAAATTTCTCGAAAAGAAAATAGATCTTATAGTCTCACGGAGAAATCAAATTGTCCATGAAGCAGACTATGATATATCTATCAATTCCAAACAAACAATAAATATCAATTGGTTAGATGACACCATCTTATTTGTAAAAGAGTTTGTTTATTCAATATATGAGAATATTTCCGGTGATAGCTCATATGAAAGATTGTAATAGTTAGTAAGTTCTTACCCTCTATCATGGCTGACATCAACGATTTTACCCGCGAGGTAGAGTGTATCTACAAGGATGAACGATACGCTGTCCGCGATAATGGTGCTGTTTTTCGCTATCCGCGTGATGGAAAGCGTCCGCGCAAATACGACAACTTCTGGACATTCGGGAAACCTAATATCGTGCATGGATATATGGAAATCGCATCTGTTCGAGTCCATGCCATTGTCGCAACGGCATTCCTCGGCCCCAAGCCGACCAAAGAACACGTTGTAGACCATATCGACACGAATCGTCGGAATAACCGAGTGGAGAATCTCCGTTGGGTTACGCGGCTGGAAAATATACTCGACAACCCCATTACGCGGAAGAGAATCATATTACGCTGCGGTAGCATTGAAGCGTTTCTGGCAAATCCCTCCTTGCTGCGAGAAAATGAATTGCCACCCGATCTCAGATGGATGAGAACTGTAACCAATGCTGAGGCGCAAGTAAGTAAAAAACGATTGCTGGAGTGGGCTGAAAGCGATAAAGAGCCTTCCGGAGGTTCGTTGGGTGCATGGGTTTTCAATCCATCCGAGAAATCCACCTCCACTTCCGACAAGGTTTCAACACACGACACTCAGGCAGATTTACTTATAGAAGAAGGTCAATTAGGCGTTTGGGGATACAAACAACCGGGCTTTCAAGAAAATAACCAATCCAACGCGCTTCAAGACGAAGAAGACAGAACCCCTAATCTCATATTGTCTTTGACTCCCGGAGCAGCTCAGGTTAGGGTGTTTTTTGAAGACAAGCCTTGCGAATATCCATGTACTCCACAACATTTCGATGGTAATCCATTGGCGGCGTATGCGGCCAATCTGACTGACGATGCCGTTTTTTGGCGCAATCAAGATGGAGATCGCACATATTCAGTTGCGAAATACGGTTATTCGAGTGATGGGAGTTCTTTAATTGTAATGTCTCGGGCCACATATGTATGGAAAGGACAAGTGAACGGCGATTCTAAACCCGTTTCAGTAACGCAACTCAAGCCTGATGAGTACGACAAAAACGATTTGCCGTGTTCGCTTACTGAAGTAACATACGAACAAAAGCTATTTGTTCATAAGAGAATCGAGACTGGATTCCACTCCAACGAATATTTGGAAGAGATATTTAATCAACGTATTAAAAGTCGTGAGTAAGACTTAATCATCTAAGAATTTGATGAGTACAAGAGTCTGAAGAACTCGCAGCCCTTATAATTAAAATTGGAAAATTACCTCAAATCTCCTTTAAAGAATAGTCATACCCGTATCCGTGAAGCAGCACAAATTGCTATGCGAGCCTGATAGACGTGGTTTTTGCGGTTCAATATTGGCCATTGGGAAGTGAAAATAAGGATAAAATTAGTTGTTCTTATTTATCAGATTCACCACCACCTTCGTCATCACGTCCTTCTCCTCGGTGCGGCTCTCGGCGATCATTAGCGTCAGGGCCACCAACGTGTTGTTGTCCAAGAGGCGCGAGCCGTCGGGGCGGTAGAGGATGCGGTTGTTCTCCAAGAACCAGAGGAATAGGAACGCCGCGATGCGTTTGTTGCCGTCGCTGAACGAGTGGTTCTTGACCGTCAGGTAGAGCAGGTTGGCCGCCTTCTCCTCGACGCTCGGGTAGAGGTCACGGCCGCCGAAGGTCTGGTAAATCGCACCCATCGTGCTCTTGAACGACTCGTCCTTTTCGCGGGCGAACAATGCGCTGCCGCCGAACTTGTCGCGCAACACCTGCAATGCCGCCATCGCATTCTCATAGGTCGCGCGGAACAGCTCTTCGGCGGTAGTGGCCGATACCTCCAACTGCTGATAATCGTAGCGGTCGAGCGTGTCGAGGCCGTAGGTGTAGTCCGTAATCACGCGCAGCAGTCCGACCGCCTCGGATTTCGTAACATCCTTCGCAGCCAAGACATTGGAGAGCAGGCGGACGGTCTTTTTCAACTCCTCCAACTGCTCGGCTTTCGCCTGGTTATTGACGGCATACCCCTTTATAAGGTACTCTTTCAGCACCTTGTTCGCCCAGATGCGGAACTGCGTGGCGTTTTTGGAGTTGACACGATAACCTACCGACAGAATCATATCGAGGTTATAATATGGAATCATACGCCGCACTTGCCGCAGCCCCTCATGCTGAACTTGTGCAATTTTTGCACAGGTTGCTTCCCGCTCCAATTCGGACGACTTATAAATGTTGTTGACATGTCTGACAATAACCGTTCTGTCGACTCCGAACAATCGCGCAATCTGCGCCTGCGTCAACCATACGCTGTCGCTCTCCATGCGGACTTCCAGACGGGTCTCGCCGTCGGCCGTCCGGTAAATGATGATCTCCCCTCTGTCCATACGAACAAATATAGAAAAATCCGCCTGCATCTCAAAATTTTCCGGCATTTGGATTTCTCGCCCGAAATCGCTATCTTTGTACTGTCATGCAAGGAGATACGGCGGCTGCGCAGGCGAAATGGGCAGGCGGGCGCAAGACCGTGCAGAATGACGGTAGGCGATGCGGGGACAGAAGCCAAAAAACCGTCGCAATTCGTTGATATACATCGGGCTTACATTCGTGCGGAAGCACCTTTATCCGCACAACCCTCCCCGAAACCGACCCGACACTTCTTCGGCGATCGACCTTCGACGGCCGGGATCGCTCCTCAGAACGCCAACCGCCAGATCCGCCAGATGCAATACCCCAGATAGACGGGTGTCACGAAGAAGCCTATCAGCATCGAGAGGGCGACCTTGATGAGGAAATACCAGAAAATCGCCTCGACGGAGAACCAGACGAAGACGAACGGGCAAAATCGGTTGATGAACTTCCAGCCGCCGTAGACGCTCATCAGCATATAAGCCCCGAAGAGGTGATCCGGCCCCATGAACTCCGAATTGTACCCGATCGCGAAGAGCAGGCCGCACAGCAGCAACGGCACGATACACCCGCGCAGTTCGCTGCGGCGCCGCACCCCGTTGCATTCGGGACAGATCGGAATCGTAAAACGCGTGGCGCAACTCCGGCACAACCCCTTGCCGCAATCCGCGCATTGGGCGACCGCATCGTGGTCGGGATGATAGTAACAGTTCATAATCGCTCGTTCACGGTTGTATGCTCCGATCGGCACGATCCTCGGACGACTTCCGCCCGCTTATCGGAAACAATCGTTTTCCGCGGCCGGCGACACCACGCGCCGTATCCCGCTGCTCGAAAACGGATCGTTCAAAATTAACCATTCCACCCCGTTACTCCAAATTTTCACTCCTCTTTTTCAGCCGCAAACCTGCGAACGGCAGCATGATACTCTTTCCGGCGCATCCGTCTGAAAACGCCGCAAAAAAAACGCGCGACACGTTGCCGTGTGTCGCGCGCGAATCGTCGTACTTCCAACCTCTACCACTCGGAGGGCCACTCAGGCTCCCAGCCGCCGCTGCCGCCGTCGCCGGCGGCCGTAGCATCGACCTTGAACAATGCGGTGGTCGGGGCGCCCATATAGCCGAACGCGAAGATGTAGTACTGCTCACCGGCGGCGATGGCCGTACCCGAATACTCGGCCGAACCCTTGAACGGCGTGGGTGTCGAGACCAGTCCGGCGTTGTTCTCGCCCATGAAGCAGTTCATCATGATCAGTTCGCCGGCCTGCCCGACCACATCCTTCATGAAGGCCTCGTCGTCGGCAAAGGTTTCGTAGGTGCTCTTCTTGACGATACCCGTATAGTAGTACTCCGTATCGATCGAAGGTTTCACTCCGTACTGGAAATAATAGAGCTTTCCGCCGAAGAAATCGTTGGGATCGGTCTCCGATCCGGGCTTCACGTCCTTGACCTCGAGCGTCATCGACGAGGGAACGACGGCCGTCGTCCGCGTTGTGGCGGTCGCCACCTCGGTCGTACGGACTCCCTCCGCACTTACGCCGAAGACATAGACCGTATAGTCGGTTTCGGGCTTGATGATCGTAACGCCCAGATTGCGGCGCGAATGGAGCGTCTGATCGCCCGTGAAGACACGCGGATCGGTCGACCAGTCGACGGGCGGCGTGAAACCGTTCTGGAAAGCTATTTCGGCGTCGGCCACCTGCGCCGGGGTCATGTTCTTCACTTCGTCGGTCGCCTTGACCGTCGCGAAATAGCGAGTCGTCGCCTTCGAGGGCTTGACTGCGATATTCATCAAGATCGAATTGACGTCGAGCACCGACACTTCGAACTTACAGTCGTCGGTAATGGCCACCGCATCGGTCTTGAAGGGCGTCTTGGTGAGTTTCGTACATGCCGACACGCTGTTGTCGATGCCGAACGCCAGTGCGTAGTACTCCGTATCGGGCAGCAGCCCCTCGACCTCCAACGAACCTTCGCCCATGCGCACCGAAGCGACGTCGGGCAGTTTCGACCCGTCGTTGCCGATACCCATACGGATGCTTCCCAGCGCATTGTCGATCACCTGCTGGTCGTCGCCCTTGAACGAATCTTCGTACTCGGTCTTGCTCGTATAGCCCAGATAGTAATAGGTGAACTTCTCGTCGGGATTGCCTTTGAGCGTCGCAGTCGTCTGTCCTTCGTCCTCGACCGTAAGGTTGAAGTTGATCTCCTTCAAATCGTTGGTCTTGACGAGGCGTCGCACCAGAGGAGTCGTAATCTCGCCCTTCACATCGATACCGTAGGCATAAATGTAGTACTCCGTATTGATTTCCAATTCGTCGCGGTTCAGGTTCTGGCCTTCGGGATTCCAGTCGCTGAGCAGGAAATCCAGATACTCTTCCAGCGAAGTGAACCAGCCGTCGGAATCCAGAGCCTCCTCTTCGAGCGCTTTCAGCTCCTTTTCGAGGAATTTCTCAGGCGAACCGATGGCATCGTAATCGCTCTTCTTGACCAGATTGAACAGGAACGTCTGCGCCGGATCGTCCGTTTCGAGTTTGGCCTTGATCGAGGCGACGGTCACCTCGGTCACCTCGATCGAGATCGCACGTTCGTTCTGCGCCACTTCGACGGCCACCGATTCGGCACCTGGATAACTGATCGTCACCGTAGCCGAACGCGTCAACTCTTCTCCGACATTTTCATCGGCCACGAAGGTGATCTGCCCGAACGTTTCGCAATCGAAATCATGTATCCACTCCTTATCGCTTTTCGCCACGGCGAGTTTGCCCTCTACGGCATCGGCCACCTCGTAATTCAGCGTGACGGTCTGGCCCGCAGCCTCCACGTTGATCACACCCAATGCATTGTCCTTGATCGTCAGCACGGGAGTCTTGCCCGGCGTCGGGTCATCGGTCGCGTCGTCGCCGCACCCCGAAAGCAGCAGGGGGGGGGTCAGCAGAAGCGCCCAAAGCGCAAAAAATTTGATTTTTTTCATATGAAAGTTTAAAATTGGTTGTTCGATAATTCGCCTGAACTGTCGGCAAAAGTAACTATTTTCCGCCGATCCGCAAACTCCGGTCCGGCCTCCGGACGGCAAAAGCTCCCGCTGTCCCCGCCGATGCGGGTGCGTCGACAAGCATTTCCCGATCCAACTCCCGACGAAACAACGAATTGGAACGCACCGGAGCCGGCCCGTTTTTTTTCGAAAATTTCCCGAAACGACACGTCCGGTCTCCGACGCCCACCCGCATTCAAAGCAGGATCACGGCCCGTTCGGGCGGCATGGCGCGCCCTTCGGGGAGCTGCACGCGCAGCACGTGTTCCGTCTCGACCGGCCGGCCGTCCTTGGTCGCGGGCGACCACCGCGGAGCCTCTTCGACGGCCTTGACCACCTTGCGGCGCAGCCGTCCGTCGGTCGATTCGAGCAGATCGGTCAGCACGACGCTTCCGTCGCACTGCACCTTGAAGCGATAGACCACCCGCGCCACGGGATCGGTCGCATCCCACTTGATGCGGCGGGCGACGTAGCGATCGAACGAAAGGCTGTCGGCCGTGAAAACAGCCTTGCTGTCGTATTTCAACGTAATGAGAATCACTCCGTTCGACGCATCCGAACCGTAGCGCTCGATGGTCTGTTCGTCGGCCGGAAGCTGTTCCATGCGCTCGATCTCCGCAGGCGGGATCTCCCGAAAGGCATCCCCTTCGTAACGCTCCCCGTTGACGATGTAGACGGGCCGCCGCTCCTGCGCGGACAGCGGCAGCGCGACAGCGGCGGCAACGAGTAGAAACAGGATCGTGCGTATATTCATTTCGAATCGGAATTTTATCCTCTATAACGGCAGCGCCGCGGCGAATATTGCCTATTCGGCGTCGGTGCGTACGTGTGCGGCGTAATTCTCCCACCGGTCGAGCACGGCGCGGAAATCGGCCGGCAGTTCGCTCTCGAAGTAGACCTCGCGCCCCGTCGAGGGGTGTACGAATCCCAGACAACGGGCGTGCAGCGCCTGCCGGGGCAGCAGCGCGAAACAGTTCTCGACGAACTGGCGGTATTTCGAGAAGGTCGTCCCTTTGAGGATGCGGGCGCCGCCGTAGCGGGCGTCGTTGAAGAGCGGGAAACCCTTCCACGCCATGTGGACGCGGATCTGATGCGTGCGTCCCGTTTCCAGACGGCACTCCACGAGCGTCACGTAACCGTAACGCCGCACCACGCGCCAGTGAGTCACGGCGTGCTTGCCCTGCTCGCCGTCCGCGAAGACGCACATCTGCAACTTGTCCTTCGGCGAACGGCCGATATTGCCCTCGATCGTCCCCTCGTCGGCGTCGGGATTGCCCCACACGAGGGCATAGTAGCGGCGCACGATCGTATGGTCGAAAAACTGCTTGGCCAGACGGGCGTGCGCGCGTTCGTTCTTGGCCACGACCAGCAGCCCCGACGTATCCTTGTCGATGCGGTGCACCAGACCGGCGCGCAGATCGCCCTCCCGGAACATCGGCAGCGTGCGCAGATGATAGGTCAGGGCATTGACCAGCGTCCCGTCCCAGTTGCCGTGGCCCGGGTGCACGACCATGCCGGCGGGCTTGTCGACGATCAGCAGATCGTCGTCTTCGTAGGGGATGTCGAGCGGGATGTTCTGCGGCACGATCTCGACCTCGCGCTTGGGATAGGGCATCACCACGGTGATGCGGTCCAGCGGCTTGACCTTGTAGCTCGACTTGGCCGGACGTCCGCCCACGAGCACGCTGCCGCTGTCGACCGCCGTCTGGATGCGGTTGCGCGAGCAGTGCTGCATCCTCAGCGTGAGGAATTTGTCGAGCCGCATCGGCTCCTGCCCCCGGTCGACGTCGACCGCGAAGTGTTCGTAGAGCTCGTCTCCCTCCTCCACCTCGCCGCCGTCGGCCTCGGCCTCGCGCCGCAGCGACTCCTCGTCGTCGGG
>OKWJ01001183.1_pt1 | contig 21049 bp, 16 predicted proteins | sample 1607121 | NCBI WGS metagenome assembly OKWJ01 (sample SAMN04414080, study PRJEB24778) | human gut metagenome | material: faecal | host: Homo sapiens | reverse complement strand
CCTGACCTGCTCTCGGGCAGAAGTTCGTGCTCGGAGCGAAGCGGAGAGCTTTGCGGCGCAGGCGCAAGCCCTGTCAGGGGGCAATAGTAATTCCATAAATTCAGCATAAAGGCAAGGAACTGCTTTTGCGGTTCTTTTTTTGTGGCTGCCCCTGACCTGCTCTCGTGCGGAAGTTCGTGCTCGGAGCGAAGCGAGAGCTTTGCGGCGCAGCCGCAAGCCCTGTCAGGGGCAGCCAAATCCACAAAATCCGAACTTTTCATTTTACGATGGATCGTTCGGATTTTGTCTTATTTTGACGGGCAAATTCCATAAATAACTACAGAAACAAAAAGAAGGCGTGACGATTTGTCACGCCTTCCCTTTTATGTAGCGGATTATTTTTTCGTTTCGGCTGTCTTTTTGGCGTCCCGCTGCTGTTTCAACTCCTCAAAGTCTTTGCGTCCTTCCTCGGTCGCAAGATAATTGCGCGTGAAATTCAGGATCTCGCGCGCAAGCATGTCGATGGTAGAGTCGGGGATCCCTAAGTTATTCTTACTCGGCTCTCGAAGTTTTTTTATAAATGTTTTCAGCAACGATTTTGCAACCGTTGACGTTCGCGAGGAACTATGCTACCATAGCCGACCGAAAAAGACAAATCCGGAGGGGCTTGGCATGAAGAACGTTCGATAGTCGGAGCAGGTATAGTTGTCTGTCTCTGTTGAGCAATCAGCCTTTCACCGGCGCGAGTTTGAAGGTATGCGGTTTTGTTTCTTCCCGTCGGATAGCATTTTGCAGCATTTCGACGGCTTGCTCCGCGACTGTACGCAGGGGAAGGCAAAGGTCGCCCGTTCCTTCCGTTTCGGTTATGCAGACTGCCTGCCCGTCGGGAAGAAGGGGGGCGCACAGTTCGGCAAGTAACCTGTCGCCAAACACAAATGCGCCGTCGGGATGCGCGGTCATATATGCGCGGAGTGCGGAAATCTCCTCAGCGAGACAGAGTGTATCCTCCTGCAACGCCGCCTTCAGGTCGTTCAAATAGGGAGCGTTGCGGTACGGGTATGCGACATAAGTAATTTTTTCTCTGTGCAAGAGCTGTTTTGCCGCCGCAATGACGGCGCCATGGTCGGTGTATACCTTAAAAAAGAGCGGATCTGATACGATCATATCTACGGCGACGATGGGGACGAACCAATTCTCTTTGAGGGCATAAAATTCCTCTTCGGTGAGGTCGACGCACACGATGCCCTCCAAATTTTCCTGCATGTGCATCTCCTGTATCACGGAGGGCGTGAGCAGGACCGCGCCGTAATCTTTGTGCTGAAGCGCGTGCTGCAATTCCTGCAAGAGCGCATAATACCGTGCGTTCTGCGCAGGGTATCTGCTCCGCGGCGCGCAGACGCCGATGAGGTTGTTCTTTTTCCCCGCCAACAGCCGTGCGATGGGGGAAGGGGTATATTGGCGCAGGTTGCAAATCTGCAGCACCTTTTTCCGCGTTTCTTCGCTGATCTTGACGTCTTTTCTGTCGTTGACGATATAGGAGACGGTTGCCGTGGAAACGCCCGCTTCCCGTGCGATGTCGTCGATCGTGATCTGCTTTTTTGCTGCCGTCTTGCGCTTTGCGCCCTTCTGATACCCGAGCTCGCTGCACAGCGCAAGAATGCGCCCGCGCGTCTCTTCGCCGATCTTGACGTCCTGCCTGTCGCTCAATACATACGAAACCGTCGCGGTGGAAACGCCCGCGCGCTTTGCGATCTCGGCAATGGTGATATTTTGTTTCCCGCTCTCGTGTTCCATGCCTCTATCTTAATTCAAATGTGAAAAAAAGTCAATCCCCTGAAACTGATTTAAGCGCTTCAATAAATTTTTGAAAAATTTTCTTAGAAGGTATTGACAAGAGGAAAAAGTGTGATATAATTTATTTAAGCGATTAAATAAATCGCTGTACCATATTGATAAGGAGGAAGGATGTATGGCAAAATCAAAACTGAAAAAGTTTGTGTTGCTGGTAGCGGCAGTTATGGTGCTCGCGTTCGCGCTCGGGATCGCCGCGGCGTGCGACGACAGCGAGGAAGAGCCGACGACGGAGACGTTCACCGTAACGTTCTACGACGGGACGACGGTCATCACAACGAGAGAGGTCGAAGAAGGTGGCAAAGTCGCCGAATTCACGCCCGCGGACGTCGAGTACACGAAGGACGGCTACACCTTCGGCGGGTGGTATGCGACGGCGGACTTCACCTTTGACTGGAGTTTCGACACCGCGATCGAGCGGGACACGAACGTCTACTCCATGTGGACTTCCTCTGCGGAGGATACCCGCCAATGGACGATCGCGGGGAGCTCCTCTGCGGGCGGACCGCTCGCGGCGATCGGCTGGAACGGCGGACCCATTGAGGGACCGAACGGCAATATCCTGACAAAGACGGAGGGCAAAAACGAGTTCACGATCACGATCGACCTGTACGTCGGCGACCAGTTCCAGTTCTGCATTCAGGATGCGGACGGCGTATGGAACACGGACGACGAAAAGGGCGGCGGCGCGCGCGGCGGTCAGTACCTTGTTGAAAACGAATACATGAGCGCGCCCGGCACGGGGCTTGGCGACGGACAGGTGAACATCACCGTCTCCGTAAGCGGCAACTACACCCTCACGCTCACGACGGACGCGGAGGATAAGAACGTCGGCTCCATCACGGTCGTGCGTAACGGCGACGCGCCCGAAGTGACGGTGGACCGCTCCGATTACACCTGGTATATTTACGGCAATTCTTCGGCGGAAACGACCGCAGAGTCCGTCCTTTCGGGTACGAACTGGGGCGCGAATGTGACTTCGCTGCAATACTCTGCCTATGAAATGTTCAAAATTTCCGCAAACGAGGCGGACGGCACGGGTACCTGGACGCAGACGTGGACGCTCGCCGCGGGCGACGAGTTCCTACTCGCCTACTGCACGCTGAAAGACACGGGCGGCATCGCTGCGCAGGACGGCACCATGTTCTACTATCCCGACATCGACGAGTTCAACGGCGAGGACGCCGCATTCAAGAAAGCAGACGGCATGGGCAGCAATATCGTGGTCGTCGAAGGCGGCACGTACACCTTTACGCTCACCGTCACCCTTAATTCGGAGACGAACACGCTGGGAGGTTCCATCGAAGTGGAGAAGACGGCGGATTTTCTGACCGCCGACCAGGCGTGGAAGGTGCTGGGCGGCAGGCTCTCCTATGCGCAGGCGACCGACCCCGATACGGGCAATCTCACGATCGATGAGACGGTCTACAACGGAAAGACGTCCGTCTTTGCCAACAACAACTTCGGCGTCGGCACGACCGTGCAGCAGCTCACGGCGGTCGGCTCCCCTGCCGCAGGCATGGCGAGGGAGTACGAGATCACGCTCGATCTCGTCGAGGGCGACTACTTCTACTTCTGCATCCCGATGGCGGTGCATGCGCCCTATCGTGAGGACACCTACTACACGCCCGCCTATACCTCCAAGCTGGCAGTGGCGAGCAGCCTGCCCGAGGGCGTCGTCTCCGACTGGGCATGGGGCAACGGCGGCAACCTCCTCTGCACGCAGGCGGGGCGCTATACCTTCCGCGTGTCCGTAACGACGGGCGGGGCGCTGTCCCTGACGGTGACGGCGGCGCAGGCATAAAATGAAGCGGTATCGGGGCGGTGCATACCGCCCCGATCATCCTATTTTACGAAGAGGGAGGAAGGCGGCATGAACAAAGCGGCTGTGTACCACATTCCCGATTCCCGGTATTCCTTTGCATACGGCGAGCAGGAGCTGCGCATCCGTCTGCGCGCGGCGAAGAACGACCTCGACGGCGTTACGCTCATCTACGCGGTCAAGTATGACTGGCTGAAAGACAGAAAGACAGTCGCGATGCAGAAGAGCTATACGGACGGCCTGTACGACTACTATACCGCCGCACTGCACGTGCCCGATCCGCGCATCGGATACGTCTTTTACCTCACAAGCGGCGAGGAGGCGTATTACTATTCCGAAGAGGGGCTGACCGTCGATTACGACCATGAAAAGAGCTATTACAACTTTTTTCAGTACCCATACATCAATGCGGCGGACCTGCATCGCAAGCCGCAGTGGTGCGACGGCGCGGTGTTCTACCAGATCTTCATCGACCGCTTTTGCTGCGGAGACCGGGAAAAGGACAGATCGTATATCAACAGACAATGGGGTGAGATCCCCGACCCGCAGAGCTTTTACGGAGGCGACCTGCGCGGGATCATCCAGAAACTTGACTACCTTTGCGGGCTTGGCATAAACGCCGTCTACCTCACGCCCGTGTTCCGCTCCCCGAGCAACCACAAGTACGACACCGTCGATTACTATCACGTCGACGAGATGTTCGGCTCGGACGCGGACCTGAAAGAACTCGTTGAAAAGGCGCACGAGCGCGGCATAAAGATCGTGCTGGACGCCGTGTTCAACCACTGCAGCATACTGTGTGAACAATTTCAGGACGTGCTGCGAAACGGAAAAGCATCCCCATGCTTCGATTGGTTCATCATCCGCGGCGACAGGCCCGACCCGCAGAACTGCAACTACGAGTGCTTTGCCGCATGCAATTATATGCCGAAGTGGAACACGAGCAACGAGGCGGTGCAGGACTATCTCCTGGAGATCGCCCTGCACTGGATGCGGGAATGCGGGATCGACGGCTGGCGGCTGGACGTTGCGGACGAGGTGTCGCACGACTTCTGGCGGCGGTTCCGTAAGGCAGTCAAGCGGGAAAATCCGCAGGCGATCCTCATCGGGGAGAGCTGGCACGACGCGGGTCCCTGGCTGCGCGGGGACGAGTTCGACGGCATCATGAACTACTCGTTCACGAAAGCGTGCATCGACTATTTCGCAAAGGATACCCGCACGGTGCAGAGTTTCTGCGACCGCCTCAACGAGCTGCTGATGCGCAGTACCGATCAGGTCAACGAGATGATGCTCAACCTTCTGGACAGCCACGACACCGAGCGGTTTTTAACGCTCGCGAACGAGGATGCGGACGCGCTCATATGCGCGCTCGCCGTGCTGTTCTTCTACCCCGGGATGCCCTGCATCTGCTACGGCACGGAGATCGGCATGATCGGAGAGTACGAACCCGATTCCCGCCGCACCTTCGACTGGGACGAGGCGCACTGGGACAAGAGGCTTTTTAGCACCGTGCGCTCTCTGGCTGCGTGCAGGCGCGAAAAGATCGGCGGACCTGCCCGCCTGTACACGCAGGGTGACCTGCTGGTGATCGAACGGGAAAAGTGTACCCTTGCCGTCAATTTTACGGACGGCGTATTGACATATGAGGCGCATACCTGTTATCATAAGATCGGGGCACGCTCTTATGCAGTGATCGATAAGGAGGGATCGCAATGAAAAGAGGAAAAATCACCTGCATCTGCCTGGCTCTGCTGCTTGCGTCGGCCGTGCTCGCAGGCTGTGCCGAGCGCACGGGCGGCGGCACGTTCACCTATGAGGAGATCATGGCAAAATTCGACGGCGAAATCGAACAGAACGCCACCATCCGCGTGCTCGACAACCAGATGGCGACCGAGACGGGGCATCTGGAGGAGATGCTCGCCGCCTTCAACGAGCGGTATGCGGAATACAACGTCAACGCGGTCGACGCGAACATGGACCAGTACGTCGACCTCGAGCAGAACGGACCGGACGGGTACGGACCGGACGTACTTTATCAGGCGAACGACATGCTCATGCGCTACGCCGAGGGCGGGCACGTCCTGCCCCTGCCGACGGAGGAACTGGACATCGAGCAGATCCCGCAGACCGTTATGGATGTCTATCAGTTGGAAACGTACGGGCTCGACCTCTATTACGGAATGCCCGTCGCGCAGCAGTCCACCGTACTAACCTACCGCAAGGACCTGCTCCCCGACAACTGGGAAGAGGAGTGGGACGACAACCGGAACGGCGTCCCCGATATGGTGGAGACGATGAACGATCTATATGCATACAGCAACCAGGTCAAAGAGCAGTCGAACGGGGAGCGGTACGGGCTGTATATGTCGCTCGTCGACCAGTATTTCAACTCGGGCTATCTCCTTTCCTTCGGTGCCTATGTGTTCGGCGACACGCACGACGACATCGGACTGAATGCGGACAACGCCGCAACGGGGCTGAACCTGTTCCGCGACCTCGCGGGCGTGCTCGGGTCGAACTGCATTTCGCAGAACGCGACCACGCAGGTGGCGACCTATCTCACCAATTCCGCGGGCACGGCGTTCTGCACGATCGGCACGCCCGACTGGCTGACGACCTTTCAGGAAAACCTGACCGCGACGTATGTGCGCGGCGGGATGTCGCAAACGGAGGCGGAAGAGGCGGCGGCCGAAAATCTCGTCGTCGTCGCGCCGCCGCGCCTGCCCAAGGACGGGGACATCACCAAGGAGCTGACCGACATCGAAGAGGAGACGTTCGAGCCTACGACCATGGGCGGCGTCAACGCTTTCAGTATCAGCTCTTACACGCAGTATCCGAAAGCATGCCTCGCCTTTGTGAAGTTCGTTTCCGAATACGAAAACCTGAAATGGCGGAGCGAGGCGCTCGGCGCCGTGCCCGCCCGCACCGACCTTGCCGAAGAGCTCGGCGGCGTTTCGGAGATCCTGAGCGAACGCGTCTCCTCGGGGCTGGTCTACATGATGCCCTCATCGCGGGATACGCAGTACATCTGGGACCCGCTCACCTCCCTGTTCAATGACGTGGCGACGGACAACACGACGCGCCAGACCCCGATCTATACGACGACGGAGGCGCTGCAGGGCGCGCTCGACAAGCTGGTCGCGGACATCCGCTCGGCAATGGCGATCGGCGACATTTCGTAGAGGTGAACGCGATGGAATCGGTACAAAAAGCGCCGAAAAAGAGCGTGTTTTCCGACTATCGGGTGAAACTGAGCTGCGCGTTTATGGGACTGGGGCAGCTCTTTTGCAGGCAGTTTACGAAGGGCGCCCTCCTGATGCTGCTGGAGATCGGGTTTATCCTCTTCCTCGTGTTTGCGGGCGTCGAAAACATCATCGGGCTTTTTACGCTCGGTACGACGGAGGGCGTGCCCATCATGGGCATCGAGGGGGACAACTCCGTCTCCATGCTCGCATGGGGGATCACGACGGTCTTTCTCGTCCTCTTCTTTGCGCTCGCCTACTATGCGAACATAAAGGACGTGATCTACACGGCGGGCGAGATCCGCAAGGGCAACTGCGTCAAACCCTTTTTGGAAAGCTGCCGGACGCTGCTCAACAAAAAGTTCTACTTCCTCACGCTCACGCTGCCGCTCCTGTTCGTCTGCATCTTCAATATCATGCCTATCGTCTTTACGGCGCTCATCGCGTTCACAAACTACGGCGGCGAGATCGTTCCGCCGCGGCTGATAAGCTGGACGGGTTTTCAGAGTTTCCGCGTCATCTTCACCATGAGCGAATACATCGGTACAATGGGCAAGATCCTCGCATGGAACGTCCTGTGGGCAGTCGGGTCGACCTTTCTGGTGTACTTCGGCGGGTTGGGGCTTGCGCTCCTGTATAATTCGGCGTGTCTGAAAGGCAAGCGGTTCTGGCGCATCTTCCCCATGTTCGCCTATGCCATCCCCAGCTTTATCACGCTCACGGGATTCTACTTCCTGTTCTGCGACAGCGGTCCCATCGTGGGGCTGCTGAAAGACTGGGGCTGGGTCTCCGAGAATTTCACGATCATCTCGTACGACTCCGTTTGGTCGCTGCGGCTTTTGGGCTTTTTCTGCTGTGCATGGATCGGCGTCCCATCCGTCATGTTTTTGGCGACCGGGATCCTCTCCAACGCGAACAAGGACATGTACGAGGCGGCAAGACTGGACGGCGCGAACGCGTTTCAGCAGTTCTGGTACCTCACGCTGCCGTTCGTGCTATTTGCAACGACGCCCGTCGTCATCAGTACCTTCATCAACCAGTTCAACAACTTCAGCATCTTCTATTTCCTGCGCCCCGAAACGGTCTACGCGCCCGGATACTTCAACGCGAACAGCTCCGATCTTCTCATCAACTGGATGTATAACCTGACAGTGGAAAACAGGCTGTATTCCCTTGGCTCGGCGCTGAGCCTCATCCTGTTTGCGTTCATGGCGATCTTCTCGCTGGCAGCGTATGTGACTTCACCCGCCTATAAAAAGGAGGACACGTACCGATCCGTGAAATTACGCATCCGCCCCGGCAGGGCGGGAAAGACGGCGCTCGTCTATCTCCTCGTGCTGCTCGTCAGTTTCATCTTTGCGTTCCCCTGCGTCTGGCTGGTACTGTCCGCTTTCAATGCGGAGGGCGACCTGCTGACGCTGGACGGGTTCTTCCCGAAAGAATACAGTTTCGACACCTTCCGCAGGCTGTTCACGGAGGCAAACAAATACGATTATCCGCGCTGGTTCGGCAATACGCTGTTCGTCGCTGCGGTGAGCTGCGTCATCTCGACCTTTCTGGTCATTGCGGTCGCATATACGATCTCACGCTATCGCTTCAAAAGCCGCAAAGCCATGATGAAAGCGACGCTGATTTTAGGGATCTTTCCGAACTTCATGAACATGACGGCGCTGTTCGTCATCATGACGCAGCTGCATCTCATCAACAACCTGTGGGGGCTGATCCTGCTGTACAGCAGCGGTTCCGCGATGGGCTTTCTCGTGCAGAAGGGGTTCTTTGACACTATCCCGGGCACCATCTACGACGCCGCCACCCTGGACGGCGCAAGCGATTTCCGCATTTTCCTGTCGATCACCCTTCCGCTCTCCAAGCCGATGATCGTGTATACGGCGCTCACTTCGTTCGTGTGGCCGTGGGCGGACTTCATGCTGCCGAGCATGCTGCTGGTCGATAAATCTTCGTGGACGGTCGCGGTCGGGCTGAATTCGCTGGACGACAGTGAGTTTTCTGTCTTTGCCGCGGGCTCCATGTTCGTGGCGGTCCCCATTATCGTACTGTATATCGTGCTTTCAAAGTATCTCATTCAAGGCGGATCTGCGGGCGCGGTCAAAGAGTAACTTCCTTCCCCCACGGCAGGGCAATTTTCCACCTGATCCGCCTTGCCGGGTAAGCAGTGGGTGGCGCCGTTCCTCCAAGTCGCCATTCAGAAAAAGGCTGCGGACAAATTGTTCCGTAGCCTTTTCTCTTGCATATACTGTAAAAATGAATTAAAAATAATTCTAAATAATATTGATATTTTTGCAAATCTACGCTAAAATGGCGATAAGAGGTGGCAACATGGATAAGTCAATCGTAGGGGAGCGGCTGAAAGTGCTGCGGGAAGGGGTGCATCTGTCGCAGGCAAAATTGGCGGCGCAATTTAAGGATGTCGATCAGCCGGCAATTTTCCGCTATGAGAGGGGATATTCCTTCCCTCCATACCACGTTCTGGTGCAGTATGCGGACTATTTTGACGTATCGCTCGACTATATTTTCGGCAGGACGGATGCGCCGCAGGGCAAACTCTATCAAAATCATCCTAAAGTGACGATCGATCATGCCCAACTGCGCGACTTTTTGGAAATGTGCTTTGATCCCAATTCCTCCGCAAACGCGAAGTTCAAGGAGGCGATCCTCAGACTTTTTGAGGAAACGACGGAATAAATTCCGATATATGACAAAAGCTGTCATGTATTTTGTGTTATGCTAATGCCATAGTAGGATAGATGGCAAAATATGTTACTTTTACTTCGCCAAAATGGCATATTATTGTTGCAATAAATGTGCCAATATGGTACAATATGCTCATGGAGGTTATGCCATGACGTTGAAGGAACTGCGAATTTCCAAAGGTTTGACGCAGGCGGCGTGCGCCAAGGTTGTGGGCGTTCCCATGCGCACCTATGCCCGATACGAGGCGGACGAGGGAAGAAAAGATACCATCAAGTATCGCTATATCTTTGATGCGCTGCAAAAATACGGCGTGATCGACGAGGAACACGGACTTCTGACAATCGAGAAGATCCAAAAGATCTGCGCTCCGCTCTTTGAAAAGTACGGCGTGAAGTACGCTTATCTTTTCGGTTCGTATGCGAAGGAGAAGGCGACAGAGAGGAGCGATGTCGATCTGCTTATCTCCATGCCGCTCAACGGGCTGCGCTTTTATGAACTGGTCGAAATGCTGCGCGAGTCGCTTAAAAAGAAGGTAGATCTCTTGGATGAGAGTCAGTTGGAGAATAATACAGCGCTCGTGAGGGAAATTTTACAGGACGGGATAAAGATCTATGGATAACGTGAAGGGCGATTCGTTTTATCTGGAAAAGATCGTGGCGAATTAAAATTCGTCATTGATCACACGAAGGGTATGACGCAGACAGAGATGGAGGAAAACGACCTTCTGATCGATTCCGTCATGTTCCGCATCGTGCAGGTGGCGGAAAACGGCGCAAAACTTTCCGAAACCTTTCGTGCGGCGCATCCTGATATTCCGTGGGCTGCCATCCGCGGGATGCGCAATCGAATCGTACACAATTACGGCGTCGTGAGCATGACCGTCGTCTATGATACGGTCATCAATCATATTCCCAAGATGTATCTTATGCTCGTTGCGATCATGGAAGAGGGGTGAAGAATGAAAGCAGTCATCTATGCCAGATATAGCTCGAACAATCAGCGAGAGGAGAGCATTGAAGCACCGCTTTGCAATCGATGAAGCGTATGCGCCCATTGTACGGGAGGTATTCGCGCTCTATCTCGACGGCAAGGGATATAAGCAGATCGCGCAGTTTTTGGCAGAAAAGGGCGTCAGGCAGAAGAATGGGAAGCCCATTACGCCCAATGTCGTCTATACCATGCTCCGCAATCGCAAGTATATCGGAGAATATAAATTCGGAGATACCATCATCGAGAACGGCGTGCCGCGCATTGTATCGGACGATATGTTTTCGGCAGTGCAGAATAAGATCGCACAAAACAAGAAAGCGCCCGCCAGAAAGAAGGCGATCGATGAATATCTTCTCACGACAAAACTTTTCTGCGGGGAATGCGGCGCAATGATGGTCGGTGAGAGCGGTCACAGTATGACGGGACGCATCTATCAGTATTATCGCTGTGTTCATACCAAAAAGGTCAAGACATGCGGCAAAAAGCCGGTGCGCAAGGATTGGATCGAAAATCTTGTCATCCAAGAGGCGCTTCGTATTCTGAACGATCGGGAAATCGTTGAGCAGCTTGCCGACCGCCTGTATGAGATGCAGGGAGAAGAGAGCACCTATCTGCAGAGCCTGCGCAGGTCTCTTTCCGAAACGCAAAAGTCGCTTTTGAACGTGATGAAGGCGATCGAACAGGGCATTATCACAGAGACGACCAAAGCGCGATTGGAGGAATTGGAAGCGGAGCAAAAGAAGCTGGAAGGGGAGATCGGTGCAGAGCAGCTGCGTCATCCGCGAATGAGCCGCGATGAGATCGTATTCGGCATTGAACGGTTTGCCGCGCTCGATGTTACAACGCATGAGGGAAGGCAGAAGCTGATCGACGGGTTTATCAATTCTGTATTCCTCTACGACGACAGGATCGTGCTCAATTTCAACGGGACACGAGAGGCACGCACCTTGACGTTGGCAGAAGTGAAAAGTTCGGGTTTGGCTGCCCTTAACAATTGAGGTGAAATGACGTTCGTGCTCGGAGCGAAGCGAGAGCTTTGCGGCGCAGCTGCAAGCCCTGTTAGGGGCATTGGTGAATAGTTCAAATCAAAACAAAGAAGTAGTAATAATATTTTTTGTACAAGTTTGCCAAAAGCCGCGGTCCGGCATAAGCTGTGGTTGGTTGATAAAAAGGAGCAAAAAATAAGGCGGGTCGATTTTCAGCCCGCCTTATGATCGTTATACAGTTTACTGTAAAGAATCGCACAGCATGACACAGATCGGGCGCACGGTAAAAAGGCCGATGTCGGACGGAGCACGAAATGGGTGCTCCGTTTTTTTATGGTACAGGTAATATACGTTGTTTTGTCTTTTTCAATAAATAATTTTGAAGGTGTTTGACGGGATCATTCTTTCTATTTTGTTTAATATTATAGGCTAAGCAATGTAGTCATGTTTCAATGAGGTTTATTTTATTAATATTTTGGTTATATTTATATATTTACTTTCAAATTTCTGTCAGTTATAATAAAGAAAAATATATTGCGGAGAAACTTTTTATGACGAAATATAAGAGTGAGCGTGCGATGAGCGAATTAAATTTTGTTGAGCAGGTGGCGAAGATTCTTCAACTTAAAAAAGAGAAGAGTGAATGGTGTAAATTACCGAGCGGTTGCGCTTATTTAACGGATAATATTATTTTGGCATACCCGCAAGAATCGGGGAATTCACGCTATCCGTATTCCTGTGACGGGCGTACATTGTGGGCATATTCTTCGGGAGATATTGTAATGCAAGAGGGTTTGTTTACAATTTTCCCTGATACGACGCGAGGACAAGAGCCTGTGTGTGCTTTTTTTATCGGCGACGAAGCATGCGGACACTATGTGCCTGTTTCCGTAACGGGAGCGGCGAGCGGGCTGTGTGATGCTGTGGAGCGATTTGTAGTGTTTACGCCCGAAGCAGCATTTTATTGTACATTAACGAAAAAAGATATGGTTGTTTTGCGTATTTTTATGGACAAGCAAAAGAACACCTACTTTTCGGTTTATATAAAAAACATCACGGCTAAAAAGCACAACACATATTTGGCAGCATTTTTCAACCCTTTACTAACGCATGGGGCTGTCGAAGGTTTTTGGGATAAGTGTTATCGGACGGGGAAGGTGACAGAACATGGTTTTTTATTGGAAACAAAAGAATACTTGTCCGGTAATCGTGTCAACCATTATGCTGTGTTAGAAAGTGATGCGGGTGAGGAATGTAAAACGACTTCTCGTACACAATTTATGGGAGGTGTTAACAGACAACTTTCTGCTTCAATACCTTTGCAAACGGGGGCATGGCAAGGGGATAAAAAAGTTACGGCATTTTCGGAAACGGCGGTTTTCGGAGAACTGCGCCCCTTTGCTTTGGCTGCGGGGGAGGAGAAAACGTTTCATTATAAGTTTAGCATCACGCAAGATGTGGCGCTTTTGAATGTAAAAACGAATTGCATAAATGCTGATCATGCGTTTATACAGAATGTTTCCGTCACGGGATACGTCAATGCAGATAATACGTTCAGTGTGAAAGGGGCCGTCGATGCATTTGCGCCGTATGCTGAAGTGTTTACGCCGTTTTTAAACAATGTGGTGCGACAAGTAGCTTTTTGTACGCTTTCAAAAAACTATGCCGGACATATGATCGGTATGCGGGATATTTTCCAGCAAATTCAAGGTTCTATTCCGACTATGCCGCAATATTGTCGAAAAAAAATGCTTGAGGCATTGAGCTATATCGGAGAAGACGGCCGAGTACCGAGGCAATATTCTTACGGGCAGGCCGAGGGAGCGCTGCCTGCAATGGATTTGCGCGAATTCATAGACCAAGGCGTTTGGATTATTGTAACGGTGTATACGTATTTGCAATATACGGACGATTGGATGTTTTTGTACGAGGAGTGCGGGTATTATAAATTTGAAGGAAGGGATGTCAAATTTTCAAAACGAAGGGACGATGTTCTCTCGCATTTGGTCTCTGTTGCAGATTATCTCGTTGCGAATATAGATCCGGCAACAGACTGTCTGTGTGCATTATATGGCGATTGGAACGATGCATTGGACGGGCTGGGAAAAACCGATAAGCAGCAGCCGTTCGGTAACGGGGTGTCCGTTATGGCATCACTGCAACTGTATCAGAATTTAGAGCAGCTTTGCGTGATTTTTAAGCACGAAGGGAAATATTCAGAAAAATTTGCAGCATATCAGTCTGTCAGAGAGCGGCTCAAAAAGGGACTGATTCAAAACGCAGTGATCAAAAGTGCGAACGGAAGCAAAAAAATTTTACATGGCTGGGGGGACGATCGATCCTATTATGTGGGGAGCGACTGCGATGGCGACGGGGCTTGCCGTGATGGATTAACATCGTATGCGTTTTGGGTGTTGAGCGATTTATTTTTTGAAACAAGCGCAATTTCTACAGAGGATATTTGTTCTGCTTATCGGCGGTTGGATAGTAAATACGGCTTAAAGACGTTTGAGCCATATTTCCCGGAATCCTTTACAGAGGTCGGCAGAATCGGACGTTTGCCGAAAGGGACGGCGGAAAACGGTGCAACGTATATCCATGCAACATTGTTTGGGATTTTATCATTGTTTAAGCTGAAAGAATATTCGTTTGCATGGGAGCAATTGTACAAAATACTGCCATTTACGCATAAGAGTTTATCAACTTCCCCGTTTGTGATGTCAAATTCATATGCATATAATCCGGAACTCGGGTTGGACGGGCAATCGATCAGTGATTGGTTTACCGGGAGTGGGTGCGTTTTATTGAAGATATTTTATGATGAAATTTTCGGAATCAAGCCGGATGCTAACGGCGTTTGGTTTGATCCTGCAAAAATTGCTCCTTTTCAGAAGGCTACTGCGATCATACAGGTCAAAGGCATGCCGCTAACGATAAATATATTTTACGGAACATCATCAAATGAAAAAAAATTCGTTTGGCAAGGGCAGGAATACTTTACATCAGCTTTTTATCTGCCAACAGAACAATTGAAAGAGGACAAAAACGAAATCCGCATATATTTGTAAGGGAGAAGTAAAAAATAATGAAAGCAGCAATAATAGGATTTGGCGCAATTTCACCGTTGCATGTCAATGCGATCCGTGCGGCGGGTGGCGAACTCACTGCCGTTTGTGATATTGATACTACGCGCTTGGAAAAAGCCGGAAAAGAATGTTCTTGCAGGACCTATGATGATTATAGGCAGATGCTTGCAGAAGAAAAACCGGATGTTGTACATATCTGCACGCCGCACTATCTGCATGCGGAAATGATTTGTGCATGTTTGGATAGAAACATTAACGTACTATGCGAGAAGCCTTTGGCGATCAGCGAACTGCAATTGGAGCAGATCGAAAGGAGCGTTATACGTTCCAATGCGCAACTTGCCGTTAGTCAACAAAATAGATTCAACGCCTCGGTTCGGTTTTTAAAAGATCTGTTCAAAGATCAGGAAATTGTAGCTGCAAGCGGGAATCTTTGCTGGCAACGCGATGCCTCCTATTATAATTCTGCAAAGTGGCGCGGAACGCGTTTACAGGAAGGCGGCGGCGTTATGATCAATCAGGCTTTGCATACGCTCGACTTGCTGCAATGGTTTTGCGGGATGCCGAAGTCGGTCATTGCACACAACAGCAACGATACTTTGCAGGGAATTATCGATGTGGAGGAGAGTCAACTCGGTATTTTCAAGCTGAAAAACGGGGGGCGATTTATCATTACAGCGACAAATGCCTGCACGCACAGTTTCCCGATCACGCTCATGTTCAGAAGTGTAGAAACGGAGGCTGTATTGATCGGCGATCATATGATTGTAAACGGTAAGTTTGTAACGAAGAGCGACGGGTTGCCTATGTTCGGCAAGGAAGAGTGGGGCGTCGGACATATCAATCTCGTGCGGGAGTATTACGCCTGCCTGCGCGAAGGGCGTAAATTCCCCATTGATTTTTATGAGGCGAAAAAAGTCGTAAAGTTAATATTGGCGTTGTATCGGTCAGAAGGAAAAGAAGTTACAATTGAGGAGGCGTGAATTTGCATACGTTGATTTTATCCGCATTTTCAGACGAATATGCGGAGGAACTGGAAAAGCAGTGCGAAGCGCTTGTACGGTTCGGTATAAAGAATATGGAGATCCGCCGCGCCGACGGCAAAAATGTTTCCGAGTTTACCGAGTGTGAGGCGAAAAGGATCCGCAAAACGCTGGACGCGTTCGGTATCGGCGTGTCGGCTGTCGGCTCTCCGCTCGGCAAAACGCTTCCTTCCGAGGCGAGCACGGAGCAGATAGAGCGGGTGTTTGAAACGGCGGAGATTCTCGGGGCGAAGTACGTGCGCGTGTTCAGCTTTTACCTTCCCGAAGGCGCGGCGCCCGAAAGGTGCCGCGGCGAAGTGCTCGCAGGGATGGAAAGGATCGTGGCGGCGGGCGAGCGGCACGGGATTCTTCCCTGCCACGAAAACGAGGCGAAAATTTACGGAGAAAGCCCGCAGCGCTGCCTTGAACTGCTGCAATATTTCGGAGGGAAACTCGGCTGCGTGCTCGACATGGGCAACTTCGTGCTGGACGGGTACGATGCCTGGAATGCGTATAAGCTGTTGGAAGAGCATATCGAATACTTTCACGTCAAAGATTCCCTTGCTGCAGGTGCCGTAGTGCCTGCGGGGAAGGGGGAAGCGCGCATTGCGGACATTTTGCACGATTACAGGATAAACGGCAAAAAGGATACGTTTATCACGCTCGAACCGCACTTGCAGACGTTCGCGGGCTTAAACGCGCTCGTCGGCAAGAGCTTTGAAAACCCGTATAAATACGAAAATCAGGAGGAGGCGTTTGCAGACGCGGTACGCTGTCTGCGCGGATTATTATGAAAGAGTTTCAGAAAGACAAATTGAAGGTAGAAATTTACGATACCCGTGCGGAGATGGGGAACGCCGCCGCGCGGGACATCAAGGCGAAGATCGCGCAGCTTCTGGCGGAAAAGGGAGAGATCAACATGATTTTTGCGGCGGCGCCCTCGCAGAACGAGGTGCTCGCATCGCTTGCAGAAGACAAAGAGATCGAATGGAACCGCGTCAACGCCTATCACATGGACGAATATATCGGACTTTCCGCCGACGCGCCGCAGGGGTTCGGCAATTTCCTGAAAGACCATATCTTCGGCAGGGCGCCGTTCAGGAGCGTGCACTACATCGATTGTACCGCCGCCGATCCCGAAAAAGAGGCGGCGCGCTATGAAATGCTCCTGCGCGAAAACCCGCCCGACATCGTGGTGATGGGCATCGGCGAAAACGGGCACATCGCGTTCAACGACCCGCCCGTTGCTGATTTTAAGGATACGCATGGCGCAAAAGTGGTCAAACTGGACGAGGTTTGCCGCAATCAGCAGGTGCACGACGGGTGTTTTGCCCGGCTGGAAGAAGTGCCGAAGTATGCCATCACGCTTACGGTGCCGACGCTCGTGTCCGCGCCCTGGCTGTTCTGCATCGTTCCCGCAAAGACGAAGGCGAACGCCGTAAAGGAGTGTCTTACGGGCGAGATCGGCGAACATTGCCCCGCAAGCATTTTGCGTTTGCAGGAGCATGCTGTTCTGTATCTGGATAAAGCCAGCGCGTCGCTGTTATAAGAGGAGAGTATGATTCGGGTCAAGAGCGATAAAATCATAACGCCGGAGGGACTTTTCGACGGTTATATCTATGCCGATGGCGGAAAGATCGCAGAAATTTCCGCCAAAGAGGCGCCCTGCGGCGAAGCATATGACTTTACGGGGCTGTACGTTTCCCCCGGGTTTATCGACCTGCACACGCACGGAGGGGGCGGACATGCCTTTATGGACAGCAGTGCGGACGAGGTATTGGCGGGCTGCGATTTTCATCTCTCGCACGGCACGACGACGATCCTGCCCACCGTTTCGGCGGGGACTTTTTCCGCCATGCGCGATGCGGTGAAAGACATCGACGCCGCCATGCGTTCGGGCAGGGCAAAGGGGCATATCTTCGGCGCGCACCTCGAAGGGCCGTACCTTTCGGCAAAGCAGTGCGGCGCGCAGTGCCCCGATTTTATTACGCCGCCGAAGCGGGAAGAGTATGAATCGCTCTTTTCGGAATTTCCGCACAGCATCGCGCGGTGGACGTATGCGCCCGAAAACGACCCTGAGGGGGAGTTCTGCCGGTTTGTCGTCGGTTGCGGCGCGGTCGCGTCCGCGGGGCATACCGATGCGACGTATCCGGCGATGAAAACCGCAATCGAAAACGGCTGCAGCCTCGTAACGCACCTGTATTCCTGTACGTCTACCGTCACCCGCTCGCATGGGTTCCGCAGTCTCGGAGTGATCGAGAGCGCATTCCTTCGCGATGAGCTGTTCGTTGAGATCATTGCGGACGGAAAGCACCTTCCGCCCGAACTGATCGAAATGATTCTGAAGGTCAAGGGAAAGGAGCGCGTTGTCCTCGTTACCGACAGCCTTGCCATCGCGGGCACGGATATAAAAGAGGGAGTGATGAGCGGCACGGAATTTATCGTGGAAGACGGCGTGTGCAAACTCAAAGACCGCTCGGCGTTTGCGGGGAGCGTGGCGACGGCCGACCGCCTCGTGCGCGTGCTTGTGTACGATTGCGGAGTTTCCGTTTGCGACGCGGTGAAAATGATGGCGGAGGTGCCCGCGCGCATCCTGAACGTGAAAAAGGGGCGCCTCGAAAGGGGGTTCGATACCGATATTGTCGTCTTTGACAATAAAATAACCGTCCGCAATGTGTTTGTGGACGGAAAAATGCAGACAATGGAGAATTTATAAGATGCTTAGAACACTTGGGGTAATGATTGATTGTTCCAGAGATGCCGTGTATACTGTTGAAACCCTGAAAGAGTATATAAAGGTGCTTGCGGCAATGGGGTACAATGCGCTGTTATTGTACATGGAAGATGTCTATGAATTGGAAGGGGAACCATATTTTGGGTATCTGCGTGGTAAATATACTAAAAACGAATTGCGCGAGATAGATGAATTTGCCAAAAACAGCGGAATCGAGCTGATCCCATGCATTCAAACGCTTGCACATCTTGGAGGCATTACGCGCTGGAATGCATATAAAGATTTTACAGATACGGGGGATATCCTGCTGGCAGAGGATGAGCGTACCTATATCTTGATTGAAAAAATGTTTGCAGCTTGTGCTTCGTCTTTTACTTCCAGGCGAATCAATATCGGTATGGATGAAGCGCATATGGTCGGGCTTGGAAAGTATTTGGACCGGCACGGATATCAGGATCGATACAGCATTTTACTGAAACACTTGCATCGGGTGCTTGAAATAGCTTCCCGCTACGGGTTCCGCCCTATGATGTGGTCGGATATGTTTTTCAGGCTCGCGGCAAAAGGAGAGTATTATTGTAACAAAACTATCCCGCAGGAAATTATCAATGCCGTTCCTGAGGGCGTTGAACTGATATATTGGGATTATTACAGCATAGAACGGGAACATTACAAAACAATGCTGGCGGCGCATAAACAGTTTCGCAACGGAATTGTTTTTGCGGGAGGCGCGTGGTCATGGAGCGGATATGCTCCGGCAAACCGGTTCAGTATGCGCGCAAACTATGAAGCGTTACATGCTTGCGCAGAGAATGACGTGCAGGATGTTTTTGTAACGAGTTGGAAAGATGACGGCGCAGAATGCTCTGTTTTTGCGACATTGCCCGCCATGCTCTGTTTTGCTGAATACGCGCGCGGAAATTACGATATCGGGAAAATCAGCACCAAATTCAAAGCAATCACGGGGATTGCCTTTGACGACTATTTATTGGCGGATGATGTAAATTTGAGTGACGATACTGCAGCACGGAATCCGTCAAAATATATGTTATATAATGATTTATTTTTAGGTATTTTCGACTGCTTTGTGAAAGAAACGGACGCGGAAAAATTTACAGAATTAAAAGAGCGGCTGGATATGGTTGCGAAAAACAAGAGATATGGGTACATTTTCCGGACGCTTTCTGCCTTGTGCGGCGTATTGGAGATCAAATATTCGCTGGGTAATAGAACGCGGCAGGCATACAGAGCGGGTGATCGTGCGGCGTTGGAGCATATGCAAGAGGAATATACAGTACTGATCCGCAGGCTGAAAAAGTTTTACCGCTTGTTTCGCGCTCAGTGGGACAAGGAGTGCAAGCCGAATGGCTTTGAAAAGCACGACATTCGTTTTGGCGGGCTGATTTTCCGCACAGAGCATTGCCGCAAGCAGATTGAAGAGTATTGCCGGGGCAAGCGCAAAGACATTAATATGTTGAACGAAGATATCTTGCCTTTCGATCAAACATTGGGAAAAGGGCAATATATTAATTTTAACCGCTGGCACAATACGGCGATGATCAAGCCGCTGCAATAAAGTTTGGCATGACTTTCTTGTTTCAAACGATAACGCGTTCAGACGATGGCGAGTAGCCGAACAGCGCTACATATTGTTGATAAAATGAAACGTAGTTTGAAAAGCCGATCTGCTCATAAATCTGTGTTGGTTTTTTCCCTGCTCTGAGTAAAGATTGCGCGTGCAGCAGGCGCTTGGTCGTGATGTATTTTTTGGGAGAAATATTCAACGTTTCCTTGAACAGGCGAAAGAAATAATTTTGCGCAACGAACAGGGCGTTGCTTATTTCGCCGATATTTTTGATTGTGAATAAGTGTTCATTGATGTATGCCAGTGACTTTTGGATCAATGGAGACACAACATTCTGTTGTTGGTTGAAGTTATCATCGAGTGCAAGGACATTGTACAAAATTTCTGTCAGCAATGCAGAAAGCAGATCTTGGAACTCATCTTTCGGAAATATTTTTTCATAGAAGGGCATCCGTTTGAAATTTTCCTTGATTATCGTATGGTTAGAACAGTTTAAAACATCCAGGTTCCTTGGGATTTTAAAAAGAAGGCGAGTTAAAGGGTGATTTAGCGGTATTAACAGGTTATAGCGTTCATAATCGGTATTGGAATTGATTTGCATGAAGTGTAACTCAGCAGGGTGCGTGATGACCAGATCGTATTTTTGCAGGTCATAACGTCTGTTTTCTACGATATACGAAACATCACCGTGAACGTATAGGATCAGTTCAAAGGCATTGTGCATATGCGAAGTAAACCGCTCTTTCAGGGAATGGTAGGCAATATGGTTGTAGGTCAATTGCTGGCTTTGTGTAGGAAAAGTATGTTCCATAGCATTGCTTGCTCCTTTATAGCTATTATATATGATTTCACCTCATTCGTCAAGTATTGGTTATTTTTGTTAATATAAAGTTGTTTTTTCATATGGACATTAAGATTGTTTTATTATAAAATATAGGTAAGTAAATTTAGGAGAACGTCAACATGAAAAAGTTAAATTTAGCGATCATAGGGCAAGGCAGAAGCGGCAAGGGCATTCACGGCGGATATTATCGTTCTGA
>OKWJ01001162.1_pt1 | contig 21543 bp, 15 predicted proteins | sample 1607121 | NCBI WGS metagenome assembly OKWJ01 (sample SAMN04414080, study PRJEB24778) | human gut metagenome | material: faecal | host: Homo sapiens | reverse complement strand
TTGCGAAGTAAGAACGGTTGAGATTGTATATAAAACGGCAGAGAAACTCTGCCGAGTTTCTTGAATTGGTATGAGTCGAAGACGAAATACCACAGCTCACGCCATGCGTGCCGAAGTTTGTGCAGAGGTATGAGCCGTAGGTGAAATACCAATCTCCCAGAAACACTCTGCCGAGTTCCTTGAATTGATTTGAACCGAAGGCAAAATAACACAATTGTACATAGCGATAAACATAAAGCAAGATGCAGGGACAAGATTATATATTTGCTTTAAATTTTGCTATGTGTTATGATAATTATATAAATTGTTTTGCGATGAACATGGCATTGCATTGTTTCAAAAAATGGAGAATATAAATATGTCAACAGATTTGATTTTTAACAAGATTGCCGAACAAAAAGATGTAAAAAATGTTGATGTGGCGTGTGCCGTTATTATAAAAAATAATACGATTTTCTGCTGTAAGAGAGGCCACGGAAGATCACTTGAAGGCAAATGGGAATTTCCAGGCGGAAAAATCGAAAAGGGAGAACTTGGACATGAAGCTTTGATTAGAGAAATAGAAGAAGAATTGAAGTCAGAGATTAAAGTGAATTGCCGCTTGGGGCGCATAGAGCATACATACACCGCAGAAAAACTTAATATAAAAATGCAGGCTTATGAATGTGAGCTTTTGTCTGGAAATTTGGAACTAACCGAGCATACAGATTCGAAGTGGCTAACAGTAGATGAATTGGATTCTGTTGACTGGGCTGATGCTGATAAACCAATAGTCGAAATTGTAAGAAAAAGATTTGCGGAGCAATGAGAAACGCAACTTAATGATAAAAACTAATAACAGTACGGGAGAAATTTTATGGATTTAACAAAAAAAATTGGATATAGGGTAGTGAATAAAAAAGGTGAAGAAGGAACAATTGTTGAGGTCAATGATCATATAAAGGTTGATTTTGGCTCTAAAACCGCATTGTTTCCGATGAACACTTTTATAAAAGGATTTCTTTCTTTTAAGGATGAAACATCAAACAACGAGGTTGCTGAAGCAATTAAACAAGCAGAACAGGAAGAAACCAAGATTGTTGTTTCAGCGCAAGATAATAAACGTGATGGGTTTGCGAACATGTTCGGCAAAGATTATCATGTTGAGCATTTAAGGCGCCAGCCTATATTGACTTATCAACAAGTGGAATCTCAATTCGGAATTAAAATTTCAGGTTTCGGCAGAGGAATCAATATAACAGATGAATCAATTGTTCTTATTTCATCAATGGAGAAGAAAGCAGGTTCTTTTGTTTATCATGATCATTGGACAGAAGATGGTGATTATATCTATTCCGGTGAAGGAAAAACGGGCGATCAGAAGTTGACAAAAGGAAATTTGGCTATTGCAAATGCGGCAGACGATAGAAAAACGATTTATTTGTTCGTTAAGTTTTCGCCAAAAGAGTATTACTTCCAAGGCAAAGTAACTTGTGTTGATTACTTTTCGGAAACAGAAAAAGATGAAAGTGGATGCATTAGAAAAGAATATAAATTCATATTGAGAAAAAGTGAAGAATAAATACGGCTTGTTTTTGCATGTGTGCAATTTTCGGATAAAACAAAAGCGGCGCACGATTGAGTGCGTCGCTTTCAAATTGAAACGATTGATTGTTTTCGGTCGGCAGATTATTCTTTGTCGGCTGCCGCTTCGTCGAGCGCGGAAGAGGCGTCTTGTGTTGCATTTTGAGATTGGCAGTCTTGGCAAGAGCAGCAAGCGCAATGCTCGGAGTTGCAAGCGTTTTCTTCCGATTTCTTGTTTTTCTTTTCGCCCCAGTTGCGCATGACGAGGAATTTGTTGCCCACAAAGCTCATGACAAGAGCGGTGATGCCGCCGACGGCTTGTCCTGTGAGGTTGTAGATCTGATACAAGAACTCCGTTTGAGCGACGGGTTTTGCGCCCATGCAAGCGGTCATAATCGCGCTGCCGAGGAGGGTTTGCACAAAGATGATCGTAACTGCCAAGATGACGTACATGATGCCGGAGATGATGACGTTGTTGGTGCAGTTGAAGGTCTTTTTGCGGTTGAGAACGAAAGTGAGGACTTGTCCGACGATAGAACCGATCAAGAAACCGATAAAGTCCGAAGTCGTGGGGTATCCGAACACGTCTTTGAGCGCGCCGAGATCGAAGCCGTAGAATCTTTGATTCAAAACGCTGGTTTCGGGAGCGAGCTTCAAAAGCGCGGGCAAAACGAGGGTGATGATAAGTTGCGAGCCGCCGCAGATGAAACTGAAAAGCGTGAACACAACCATTTGACGCACGTCTTCGTTGGATTTGATTTTGTCAACGAGTTTTTGGAGCCATGCGGGAAGTTTGATTTTCTTTTTGCCGGTGTTTTCACTTGCTTGCGCAGCGGTTTCGTCGGCAACGACTTCTTCTCTTGCGACGTCGGTTGCGACTTCTTGTTTGATTTCGTCCATAATTTTCCGTCCTTATGAGATTGAATTTTTAATTTTTAACAAAGTGTATTATATATAAATACAAGACATTTGTCAACGGCTACTTTTTTTGAGCACACACATGCAAAAGTCGGCGGTGAGGTCAAGGCAGGTTTTGCTTTTTACGTTTTCGACTGACGCCTTCGGAGCACGGTAGACGTAGGGAGTCATGGTGAGCAAATCGGAGATTTGTTTCGAGGTTGTGAGATTAAACGAATATGATATTTCCTTTTTGTCGACAAGTTCGAGCGAACTTGCGGGAAGTGCGGTTGCAACGTCGCGTACGTTTTCGTATAACGCTTTTCTCAGTTGAACGAGGTGATTCTCGCACGGATATACCAAAATCAACACTCCGCCGTTCTTCAAAATCCGAGTGTATTCTTCCATTGCAAACGGCGAAAAAACGCACACGATCACGTCCGCAAAATCGTTTTGGACGGGCACGTCGTACACGCTTGCGACGGCGCACTCCGCGCGCTCGTTGCGCTTTGCGCAAATTTTTACGGCATTTTTGGATATGTCGATTGCCACGTAAACGTCCTTGTCATTTTGTCTTTTTTCGATGATTTCGGACAAATAAAATCCCGTTCCGCACCCTGCGTCCAAAAGAGTTACGGGACGTTGAAAGAGCGCGTTTATTTCGTCTGTGATTGCCCTTGCCAACGGCACGTAAAATCCGCAATCCAAAAAATCTCGTCTTGCGCGCACCATTTCGGCATTGTCGCCGGGAGCGTTCGATTTTGGAGGCAGAAGATAAAAGTAGCCCTCTTTGGCGCGGTCGAAAAGATGACCGTTTTTGCAAACGGCGTCTTTTCCTTGGTCTAGCAACGGGCTTTTGCATATCGGACAAAGATAAGGAATCATAACAAAATTATATCATTATTTTCAAATTGCGCAAACGATTTGGCATATAGATTGCAAGCTCGTTCCTTTCGTGCTATACTAAAAATATGTTGGAACTTCTTGCGCCCGCAGGGGATATGGAAGCGTTTGACGTCGCGGTTGCAAGCGGCGCGGACGCGGTGTATCTTGGGCTTGACAACTTCAACGCGCGTATGAAAGCGCAAAATTTTGATTGCGACAATATCGCACAGGTCGTTTCGCGCGCTCATTTTTACGGCGTAAAGGTTTACGTTACAATCAACACGATATTGCAAAACTGCGAGTTTAAAGAGCTGATTGAGCTTGTTAAAGCGTCGATTGACGCAAAAGTCGATGCGTTTTTGGTGCAAGACCTCGGGGTGTGCAAAGTGCTCAAAGAAACTTTTGACGGCATATGTTTGCACGCAAGCACACAGCTGGGAGTGCACAATCTCTACGGTGCGAAAGTTGCCGAAAAAGCAGGTTTTTCAAGAGTGGTGCTGTCAAGAGAGGCAAAACTCGCAGACATAATAGAGATAAAAAACAACACCAATCTCGAAATAGAATATTTTGTGCAAGGCGCGTTGTGCATCGCCTTTTCGGGCAACTGCTATCTTTCTTCAAAAGAACAGGGCGCAAGCGGAAACAGAGGACTTTGCAAACAGATGTGCCGTCTGCCGTATAGGGCGGAGGTTCAAGGCAAGAGTTGCGACGGATACCTTTTGAGCGCAAGGGATTTGTGCCTTTATTCGTCAATCAAACAGCTTGCGGATGCCGGCGTGTGTTCTTTCAAAATCGAAGGCAGACTCAGAAGAAACGGCTACGTCGCGTGCGCGGTAGGTGTTTATCGCAAGGCGTTGGACGAGGTGGAAAAAGGCAATTCTCCGACGCTCGATTCAATCACCGAAAACGAGTTGAAAATCGCTTTTTCAAGAGGCGAGTTCCTAAAACGCGCGTATCTCGACGAAGGTACGCCGAAAGTCGTGGAAAAGAGATTCAACAACCACGTCGGCATAAAAATCGGAACGGTGAAAAGTGTAAAAGAGTTTAAGGACGGACTCTTCGAAATTGCGATTGCAACAAAATATCCTCTTGCAAAGGGCGACGGTCTCAAATTTTTCGACGGCGAAAAAGAAAAGGCAAGTCTTGGAATAGGCGAGCCAAAACCGTGCGCAAACGGAGGCTACTCGTTTGTCACCAAAACCAAAGTCAAGCCGGGCTGGCAAGTCAACCTGATTGCCGACGCGAAACAAGACGAAAAGTTTTTGCAAGCGCAAAGATACGTGCCTATAAGCGTATGCGCAACCGCAAAGATAGGAGAGCCGCTTTCAATCAAAGCCAAGTACGAACGTGGTGGGCGGCGTATTCAAGTCGAGAAAAAATCCGAACACAATCTCGATAAAGCCCTCAACGCGCCCATGAGCGCAAACGATATCGCGCTTGCTTGCTCGAAGGTTGCGGACAGCGGATTCGAGGTGCAAGAGTGCAGAGTAGACACCGACGGAGTGTTTGTCGCAAAGTCGGTTATCAACGCGCTGAGAAGGGACGTTTTTGCCGAGCTTAAAGAAAAAATCGTCGAGGCGAACGCTCCGAAAAAGGTCGTGTTCGACGAGGAAAAAGCAAACAAAATTCTTGCAACTCTCAACACTGTTAAAGCCGTTGACGCCTCGCCTTTGCACGTTGTCAGAAGCGAAAGAATCGAAAGCGGATTTGCACGCAAAGGGCAATCGATTTTGCTCAAACCCGATGTTTATAATGCGGAAAACATAAGAAAAACCATAGATTTGAACGATTTTGATATAAACGACGTAGTCTTGGATTTGCCGATATACGCAAGCGGAAAGGATATAAGCGTTATAGAAAAGGCAATCGAGCAAAGCGGTGTAAAACGCCTTGCAAGCGAGAATATGTACGGCCTGCATTTTGCTTCAAAAGGTTATGAAGTCGTTGCGGGACAAGGACACAATATCGCAAACGTCTTTGCCGCACAAAAAGCGACCGAGCTTGGTGCGACGGCATACGCGCCGTCTTGCGAATATAAGGATTTCGAAGACGATGGCAAGCGGATAAGATTCGAACAAGACGAGGATATTCCGCTCATGACGTTTGCGCATTGTCCCTACAAAACAATATTCGATTGCGATTGCGCATCGTGTGCATACAAGCCCGATTTGATTTTGAAACGCGAAAACAAGAGGTATGTCGTGCGCCGAGTGAGAGCGCACTCGTGCAGATTCGAACTGTATCCGCTGTGAACAAAATATCTTGTGAAAATCTTTTTTATGACTTGTCAAACGAAAAGCGGTGTGCTAATATTATTGCAAGCGAAAGCGAATATAATTTTGTAAGGAGAAAAAACTATGCCCAGAGTTATCGGTGATGACTGCATCCAATGCGGTGCGTGCGCAGATACTTGCCCTGTCGGAGCAATTGCGGAAGGCGACAGCAAATACGTTGTCGATCCCGAGCAATGCATCGATTGCGGAGCATGTGAAGACGGCTGCCCCGTCGGCGCAATCAAGGAAGCGTAATAGCAACAAAAGACAATAAAAAACGGTGCGAGTATCGCACCGTTTTTTATATTGTAATTTTTAAATACACCAAACGTTTTTATATATGGGATATTTTGTCGATATTTTGCGAACTCGTGTCGAATGTCGTACGACCGGGTGCGTTTTTTATGCTCCCGATTGTACACAAAACAATACATGTGTGGAATTAAAATTAATAATTGTAAAAAAATGTCAAAAAATTGGGAAAAAAAGGTTGACCGTGCTGTGTCGCTGTGCTAGTTTTTTTATAAAATAAAGCAAAAAATTCACCAATTAGGGAGAGATTTTGCGTATTTGCCTTTTGGCAAAAGAGGGATTTATGGGTAGAAAATCAAGCAGCAACGTTGCCGTGTTCGTGCGGTTGTTTTTGATTGTAGCAATGGCCATGGTGTGCGTTTTGACGTTTTGCAGTTGCGACACGAAGGACGTTGAAAGTCTTTTTCAACCGAGTGATTTTACGGTGACTTTCGTTTTGAACAACGGCGAGGAAAACATAATCTGGCGCAAAGGGGACGCCGTTCCCACTCCGCAAAAGAAAGATTTTGAGTTTTTATACTGGTGTTCGGACGTCGACCTTACGGCAAAAACCAATCTCGATTTTGAAAAGCTGAATCTTGTCAACAGCATAACCGTTTATGCCAAATGGAAAGAACTAGACGATATACAAGGCGTTGTTTTCAACGATTTTTCTTGCGTTTACGACACCAAGCCTCACTCGATAACCGTTGAAAATTTACCCGAGGGCGCAGTAGTGTCTTACGACGTGCAAAACGTGCAAGTCGCAGCGGGCGTATATCCCGTCACCGCAACGATCAAAAAGGAAGGTTGCAAGGATCTCGTTTTGAGTGCGACGCTCACAATAAACAAAGCGAAAGTCGAAAACATACTTTTCCCGCCCGTCGCGGTTGATTGGGACGGACAGGCATACGGCGCGTTTATCAAGGGTGAGTTGCCCGAAGAAGTGAGCGTGAGCTATACGGGTAACGGTCAGAGCGAAGTCGGCGAATACGATATTGTTGCAAAATTCACGGTTAGCGACAACTACGAGCCTATTGCCGATATGACGACCAAACTCGTGATAAACGAGGTGTATTTCTTCGTTACGTTCGACGACGGCGTATCGACGCCTATCGTAAGAAAAGTTGCGCACGGAAAGGCGGTTGCGGATATGCCGCTACCGACGGCAAAAGTCGGTTATAGCGCGAAGTGGGAAAAGGAGAGCGTTGAAAACGTGCTTGAAAATTTGACGGTGCACGCAATTTATACGCCTGTCGTTTACACGGTTTCATTCGTGTCCGACGGCGAAACGGTGTCCGAAAAGACTTACGATATAGAATCGTCGTTTGCGTTTGAAGATATCTCAAAACCGCATTACACGTTTGGCGGTTGGTTTGACAATCAAAATTGTTTCGGCAATGCGACAAAAAGCATAAACGTCGGCAATACGGGCGACAAGACGTATTATGCCAAGTGGGTTGCCGTCGAATACTACGTTACGTATCACTTAAACGGCGGAAACAACAGCGAGTCGAACGCAAACGACAACGGCAAATATAAGTATACAATAGAGAGCGACGAGTTCGAGTTTAAAGCTCCTTCGAGAAAGAATTATACGTTCGATGGTTGGTATGCCGACGCCGATTTCGAGGGCGAAAGTGTGAACGCACTCAAAAAAGGCGCGCATGGCAATTTCGATTTGTACGCAAAGTGGATCGTGGAAAAATTTGCGATAACTTACGAGCTAGGCGGCGGTGTCAACGATCAAAACAATCCTACCTACACAAGCGCGGAGGGCGAGGAGATCGTGCTTCTGCCGGCAACGAGAGAGCATTACGAGTTCGCGCGCTGGAAAAACAAGCAGAATCAAACCGTTCAAAAGATCGAAAAAGGTAGAGCCGAAGAAATCTATTTGATTGCCGAATGGAAAGCGAAAGAATACAGCATAGAATACGAGCTCGGAGGCGGCGTAAATGCGGACAACAAAAACTCGTACACGGTTGAGGACGACGATTTCGTTTTGATTGCGCCGTCAAGAAACGGCTATGCTTTCGACGGCTGGTATTTCGAGGAAGATTATTCGGGAAACAAGGTCGAAAAAATAGATTGTTCGCTCGGCAAAAATTTGAAAGTTTACGCAAAGTGGAGTGTTGTCGGGTATGCGATAGAGTATGACGTCAACGGCGGAGAGAACGTTCAGAATCCGACGGAATATACGGTTGAATCCGATGATATTTTGTTGAACGCGCCTACAAGAGTCGGCTATGAGTTCGAAGGTTGGTTTGACAAGGCAAACAACGTCGTTGAAAAGATCGAAAAGGGAAGCGTCGGCAATATTTCGCTCAAAGCAAAGTGGCGTGCGGTAAAATACGTTATATCCTTTGACTCGGGTTGCGAAATCGGCGTTGCTTCCGTCGAATACACCGTTGAGAGCGAGGATATAACCATTGAAGATTTGAAGAGAAATCACTATGTTTTCGGCGGCTGGTTCGACGAGGACGGAAAGAAAATAAGCGTCGTCGCAAGCGGTTCGACAGGCAATATCGCACTCACGGCAAAATGGAGCGCAATCGAATATAAGATAACTTTCGACGCAAACGGCGGGAGCAATGTGCAAGATATAATCTACACCGTGGAAACCGCAAGTTTCGATTTGCCGACGAGCAGCAAAGCAAACTACGAGTTTGCAGGTTGGTATGACGGCGAAGATCAAATTTCGCGCATAGAAAAGGGTAGTTTCGGCAATTTAAGCCTTGTCGCAAGGTGGAGTGCAGTCGGCTACAAGGTGAAGTTCGAATCGAACGGAGGAAGCGAGATCCAAGACAAAAATTACAACGCGGATATGCCGAACTTCGATTTGCCCGTGCCTACGAGAGAATACTACGACTTTGCCGGCTGGTATGCAAACTCCGATTTGAGCGGTGATAGGGTAGTCGATTTTTCAACGGACAAAGACATAACGCTCTATGCAAAATGGATTGCGAAAGAATATACGATAAAATTCGATTCCAACGGCGGCGAAAGCGTAAAATCGTATATCTATTCGGTTGAAAGTGCAGATTGTACCTTGCCGAGCATACGAAAAGAATATTACGATTTCATTGGTTGGTTTGATGAAAAAGGCAAAAAATACGAAGTGATTTCAAGCAAAAATCCGCAAGACACGACGCTTTACGCAAGGTGGAATGCAATCGAATATACTATCGTTTATATTCTCGACGGCGGAGAAAATGCAGAAAATCCGACAATCTATACTGTCGAATCCGATGAAATCGTTTTAAACGAGCCGACGAAAGACGGCTATACTTTCGACGGTTGGTTCGTAGACGAGAGCAAGATAGAAAGGATTGTCAAAGGTTCGTACGGAGATTTGATTTTGACTGCGCGTTGGACGGAAAATATAGTCGTTCCCATCTCGGATTTCGTTGTTGAAAACGGCGTTGTAACCGCATATAACGGCAGTGCGACGTCTATAACGATAAAGGCAACCGAGGGCGGAGAGAAAGTCGTATCTATTGCGAAAAACACATTCGACGACGTGCGTACAACCGTCACGGAAATATGTATCGAAGAGGGTATTCAAAGCGTAGAAGTCGGCGCATTCGACGGCATGACTGCGCTTCAAACGCTTGTTTTGCCGTCCACAATCACTATTATGCATAAATGGATGCTTCAGGATTGCGCCGCACTTGTCAATCTGACAATCCCGTTCGCATCCTTTGCCGTCGACAATAAAGAGGATACGCAAGCAAGGGCTTTTACGGATTCTAACGATGGCAAATACGCTTACGGCATAGCGTATCTGTTCGGCACTCCCGACCATAGCGTGCGCGATAAGTTCGGCGATTACACACAGTATTATATGAATTTTGAAAGCGGCAACACCGCTATCGATAAAGCCGTTTATGTTCCTATGTCGTTTAAGAATTTAATAATTTTGAGTGGAAACATTGCAACAAGAGGTTTTATAAATATGCCGTACTTGGAACGTGTTACGTTCAAAGGCGAAACACATATAGGACAAAAAGCATTTTCTTCTTGCACAGAACTAAAAGAAGTCAGGATAGAAAACGAAAATTCCACTTTCGGCAGTGCGGTGTTTGCATATTGCTCGGATATGACGATATACGTTGCGAGCGATGAGCAAAAATCGACTCTCGACGGGCAAATATCTTCTTTGACCAACGTAACTTGCACGGTTGCTTAAAATCGACACGTGTGATATCATTCATATGAGGTGAATATGAACGCATTGACACTTGTACATAATGCAATAAAGGCATACGTAAGCGAAGGCGGAGTTTGCATAGACGCAACGGCAGGGCGCGGATACGACACGGCGTTTTTGTGCGAACTCGTGGGCAAAGACGGCTCCGTCACGGCTTTCGACGTGCAGCAAGACGCAATAGACAGCACGAAAGATTTGCTTGAAAGCAAAGGGCTTTGCGCAAGGCTTGTTTTGGATTCGCATGCAAACATGGCAAAATATTTTGAAGACGAAAGCGTTGACTGCATAGTTTTCAATCTCGGATATTTGCCGAAGGGCGACCACAGCGTGTACACGCATTTCGAGTCCACAAAGGCGGCAATAGAGGCGGGATTGAAGATTCTGAAAAGAGGCGGACTTATGACGGTGAGCGTCTATTACGGCGGTGACAGCGGCTATGAGGAAAAGGACGCATTGCTTCCGTGGCTCAAAACTCTCGACGACGAAAAGTATCAGGTGCTTGCCACATTTTTTTACAACTGGAAGAAAGATCCGCCAATCCCGATTTTTATTATAAAAAACTGAAAATATGTCGATAGAACATCGAAAACATCAAATATACAAGATGAAATGGCAAACAGTTTTGAGGATGAAATATGCAGAATGATAAAAAATACAACGTGCTTTTCGTTTGTTCGTCAAACGTGTGCAGAAGCCCCTATTGCGAGTTTATGCTTCGCCGAATGGTCGAAAACGATGACGATTTGAGAGGCAAAGTCGATGTATGCTCGTCTGCGGTGTTCAATCGCAGCAAGAACATTTTCCCCAAAGCGGTCGACATTCTGAAAAGGGAAGGCTTTGACGAGCGTGAAATCCTTGCGCACAAACCGTCGTTCAAGACCGACAAAGAGCGTTTTGAAAAAGCGGACGTCATCATAGGCATGTCGCACACACACAAGTTGCTCACGCCCGGAAAGTATCGCAAAAAATACGTTACGCTGTCCGAAGCGGCGGTGGGAAAGTACGCTCCCGTCCCCGATCCGTTTTTGGCGACTTCGCAAAGCGAGTACGACAAGACTATGCAAGTTTTGAAGGAATACGTAACGAAATATTTTACAAAGCTCAAAGCGCAAATCGAAAGTCAAAATCAATGAATTTTCGACAACAAAAATTTGCTTTTGTACGGAAAAAAAACAGATACTCGGTTTTTGAAAAAAATCTTTAGAAAATTTTAAGGTTGAGAGTTGCATATAGAATTGACTTACAACCTATCTTTATATTAAACTTATGACATAATGTACAGTTTGTATCGCTATTTTGCGATATAACGGCAAAAATGCGGCAAATCAGGCAAAAAAAGAAATTTCGTTTACTTTTGCAATCAAGACGGAATATCGAGGATTGCAGCTGTTTTGAGGGGTTAAAAATGAGAAAGTTTGTGTGCATATCGCTCATGATCGCAGTGCTTGCGACAAGTGCGTTTTTCCTTGTCGCATGCAACAGCGACGATCATGTTGTGTCTACGGGTGAGTTTTTGAAAGACGTGGCAAATGTCGTAAAGATGCCCGATTTCGCATCGCTTTTCACTGCGGATGACAATGCCGCTATAACCAAAGGCGTTGAGGAAGCGGCAAAAGCCACCGACGACGCAACGAGGGACGAGGAAGCAATCAAAGATGCCGTTATGTTGCTTTATAACACGGCAAACACGTCCAGACTCAACAACGAAAAAGGCAAGAAAGGCACTTCGCTTATGGTGCAACGCTCGCTCGGCGGCAATGCGCAAGGCAGAGTGTACATGAACGGATTTACTCTCCAAAGCGGCGGGAAATGGTATTATCAACTCGCATCGCAAGCGGCAAAGGGCGATGTTGCCGGATTTGAAACAATCGCAAGAATTATGAGCCCGATTGCGGGCAATTTGCAAGTTGCGTATACTCTTGACAGCCAAAAATACATGTATGCGTACATTATGGGGACGGCGACTCAGATGGATTGCTCGTCAAACGTATTTCCGTACGCAACTTTCACAATTCCGAAGGGAGAAGAACCAAAAGAATATGACGGATTCGAGGCGTATCAGGCGGACAGAAACTGCCGCGACGGTCAGCTCGAACTCAACAATATGCGCATTTACAGAGATTTGCTCAAAGATTGTCAGATTTCCTATGACGCGCAAAAACAATGCTACAACGTCAAGTTTGCAATAGAGTGCGAAGACGGCGATAAGGAGCATATCAACGATTTTCAGGCAAAATCTCGCCTCGACCTCGACATCGGCGTCAAGTCTTTTACAATCAACAACACCATAAGCGGTTGGCATGCCGAACTCGAAGTGTACAAAAACGGATACGCCAGAGCATTCCGCTCGTATGAGGATTGGCAAATGATAGTCAAGGTCATAGGCATGAACGTACCCGTGGAATCCCATCCGTCAAACGAATTTGTGTACGCATGGAACAACAAGGAGATTTTGAAAATAATCGGCGAAGACTCCCGCATCGAAACGACGTTGCGCACAAACACGCTTGCTTCCGACGACGTAAAGATTGAAAAATGTATCGACTATTATGCGAACATCGCTCAAAACGGAAGCGTGTTTGTCTTTGACTATTTCACATTCACTCTTGCGCTTGTTGGCAGCGTTGTCGGCGCAATGATAATTGTGGCGATAGTGCTTACAATCCTCTTCAAGAAAGGCAAACTTCCCAAACTTCAGGCGGCAATCGAACGCGACAAAGCGCGCAGAAAAGCAATTTCCGCACAAAACAAAGAAGATAAAGAAGAAAAGAAAGAGCTCAAAGCCGAAAAGAAAGAAGAAAGAGCGGAAAGGAAAGCGGAAAAATACGCCGAGGATAATCAATCCGAGAGCGTAGAAGCTCAAAATTCCGAGCAAGATTCACATCTCGAATAACAACCAAAATCGCAGAGCACCCGACAAAAGTCGGGCGTTCTTTTCTATTGACAAGCTCGGATACAAAATGTAAAATATAAAAGTAATGTTTGTCGATTATACTTTGTTTTAATATAATCGATTTGCAAAAAATACGGAAAGGGAAAAGTTATGAAAAAGCGTATTATTGCAAGTTTGCTTTGCGTTGCGGTGATTGCGACAAGTTTGTTTATGGTTGTCGCATGCAACGACAAAGACGCAAACACTCCGACATCTTTCGAGATGCCTGTTGGCACTCGTCCCGACTATGATAGTTTGATTTCGTCAACCGACAAGGCGATCATCGACAAAGGTCTTGCCGAAAGCGCAAAAGCAGAGAGCGACGAAACAAAAGATCAGGACGCAATCAAAGCCGCGGTTATGGTTCTTTATACGGTAGCCAACAAAAGCCGCATAGAAACTCCGCTTTCGCTTGTCGTGCAAGAGAGCGACGCAGGTATCAGCATGGCAAAAGTGTTGATGCACTCGTTCAACCTTCGTCAAGGGGACAAGTGGTACTATCAGCTTGCAACCAGCGTTCAACCTGCATCCGACGATCCCTTGTACAAAGTTATGGCGGCGGCAGCGGCTGCATTTGCAGGCTATTTGAAAGTCGCTTACACGCACGGCGACGGCGAATACTGGTTCTTTGCGGGCAAGGGCACGGCTTATTCGTGCGATTGCTCCGTGCCTACTTTCCCTTATGCAAAGTTTGAAATTCAAGAAAAAGACCACCCGTTTGAAACTCCGCTCACGCTTGACGAATTCAACAACAAACTTCACGTTTTGAGCGATTCAATCCATGAAATCAACAACATGGATTTCTGCGCAGACATCATTGCGGACAACGCAACGATTAAGTTTGAAAACGGCATTTACACCGTTGATTTTGCAATCGACATGGATTCCGACGCCGAGCTTCTTGAAAAATGGTTTGCAAAACCGCAAGAGGATATGAAAGAGGGCGGCCAATCGATCAATAAATACAATTCCTACACGGCAACGCTTCAAGCATGGGACAACGGTTACGCAAAGTATTTCGAATCGCATGCGGACAGAGACGCAGGCACTGCAAGCGGCAAACCCGTTGACAAATACAGCTACGTCTGGACGGAAGCCGAGATCCTCAAACTTGTCGGTCAGGACGTCGAAATCAAGGAAAAAGACAAACACAACCGCCTCGAAACAATCGACGATTATATCGAAATGTACAGCAATCCCGATTACGTAAACACGATCAAGCTCGGATTCTTTGAAATCCTCGGCATCGTGCTCGGTTGCATTGCGGCAGTCGTCATCGTGATCGTGGTGACAATCGAAGTGCTCGTAAAACAAGGCAAACTTCCAAAGCTTGCCGCAAAGCGCGAAAAGGCAAAACAAAAACGCCTTGAAAAGAAAGCCGCAAAGCAAGAGAAGAGAATAGAGCTTATCGAAGTCGTTGACGATGAAAACGAGAACGTCGAAAACATTGCAAACGAAACCGCCGATACAAACGGCAAAGAAGAATAACGCCGATTGAAATAAAAAGGCCGCTCGCATAAGGGCGTCCTTTTTTTACGGCTTGTTTTTCAAAAATTGATAATATCGTTTAGCAAAACCGCAATATTGTGGTATAATAGATTTATCAATCCGATCACAACTTTTTTATATAGGAGCAAAAAAATGAAAATCACAAACGATATATCATACGTGGGCGTAAACGATCATGACGTAGATTTGTTCGAGGGGCAATACTTTGTGCCAAACGGCATGTCCTACAATTCCTATGTCGTTCTTGACGACAAAATCACGGTTTTCGACAGCGTTGACGCACGTTTCGGCAGCGAATGGCTTGCAAACGTCAAAGCCGCGCTAAACGGCAAAACCCCCGATTACTTTGTCGTGCAACACATGGAACCCGACCATTCGGCAAACGTTGCGGAGTTTATGAAAGCATATCCGAGCGCAACGATCGTGTCCTCTCAAAAGGCTTTTGCGATGATGCAAAACTATTTCGGCGAGGCGTACGAAACAAGAAGAATGGTTGTTGGCGACGGCAGCACGCTTGCAACCGGCAAACACGAGTTTACGTTTGTCACCGCACCCATGGTGCATTGGCCCGAAGTTATCATGACTTACGACAAGACGGACAAAGTGTTTTTCTCCGCCGACGCATTCGGCAAATTCGGCGCGCTCGATATCGACGACGAAGATTGGGCGTGCGAAGCAAGAAGATACTATATCGGCATAGTCGGAAAGTACGGTGCGCAAGTGCAAAATCTCTTCAAAAAGATTGCAGGGCTTGACGTGCAAATCATTTGTCCTCTTCACGGCCCCGTGCTTTCAAAAGACCTCGGATATTATCTCAATCTTTACAATATATGGTCGACGTACGGCGTGGAAAGCGAGGGCGTGGTAATTGCATATACGTCCATATACGGACACACCGAAGCCGCCGCTCGACTTCTTGCCGACAAGCTCGAAAGCAAGGGCGTAAAAGTCGTTTTGACCGACCTTGCACGTTCGGATTGGGCGGAGAACGTCGAGGACGCTTTCCGTTACGGCAAACTCGTGCTTGCCTCTACCACCTACAACGGCGACGTGTTCCCTGCGATGAAACAGTTTATTCTTCATCTCACCGAGCGCAATTTTCAAAACCGCATGGTTGCGTTTATCGAAAACGGTTCGTGGGCACCGTGGGCGACAAAGGCTATGAAGGGCTTGCTCGAAGGTTGCAAAAACCTCGTCTTTGCACAAAACGAAGTGAAAATATTGTCTGCGATGAACGAGGAAAACAAGGCTCAAATCGAAAATCTTGCAAACGAGCTTGCAAACTAACGATAGAAAAAGTCGCAAAAACTCAAAACATCGTCAAAACAAGCAAGATGAAAGCACGATAAAAGTGCAAAATCCGGCACAAATAAGTGCCGAAAATCTCCAAAAAAAAACACGAAAAAACTATGAAAAAACCGCATTTTTTTGCGGTTTTTTTGTGTGAAAAACGCTATTTTGAAGCTAGTTTAAAGGAAGAACGGATACACGCTTACCGCAATTCCCAGCAAAAGAGTGTAAATTGCAAATCCCGTTATCGAGTGTTTTTGTATGAGTTTCAAGAAAAACTTTATTGCCAAAAGTCCCGACAAAAAAGCCGATATCATGCCGACGATTATTGCCCACGGCGAGATTGAAATAGCAACTTTTCCGCTTATCAAATCAAGGCTTTCGTACAATGCAGAGCCTATGATTATAGGGATGGAAAGCAAAAACGAAAACGTCGTGGCGGCTTGTTTGTCTATGCCTTGAAGGGTGAGTGCGGATATGGTCGCACCGCTTCTCGATACGCCGGGCAAAACCGCTATACCTTGCAAAACGCCTGTTAATATGCTTATTTTTGGTGATAAAAGTGCCGATTTGGTTGAATTGAAGTTTTCACTAAGGTACAACAATAATGACGTCAGCACAAAGCCGCACCCCAAAAGTTTGCCGTCCAAAAGCGAGGGGAACAGCAGCTTGAACAAAAACGCAAACGCCACCGTCGGCACGCACGCAAGCAAGACGTAACCGTCGATTTTCAAAGGCGGTACGCCCCCGAAAACGTCTTGATACTCAAAATTCTTTTTTATGTTTGCTTTCGATTTTCTTTTCGGACGTAACGTTAAAAAAGGTTGTGCGACAAGCGGCACCCACGTTTTGCGCAGCGCGATAAGCACCGCAAACAGCGTTCCCACGTGCAGCATTACGTTGAAAAATAAATTTTCTTGTCCTATGCCTGCTTTTTCCAAAATCAAAAGATGTCCCGACGACGAAATCGGCAAAAACTCGCTCAATCCTTGCGCTATCCCCAAGACCAACGCTTCCCAAATTTCCATAGACTTTCTCCTTGTTTACTCGCATCGTTAATCTCGATGAGCTTTGTCTTACGTGTTCGGCACAGTTGCGCTTTCAAGCGGCAAATATCCGTTTTCTCTTTACAGTAATTATTTTTTCGTTTATACTAAACTATTGTATTAAAGTTTTACGCACGCAAGAACGTGCAATCAGGAGAAATATGAAACTCGGTGTCGTAGGTTTGCCGAACGTCGGCAAGAGCACGCTTTTCAACGCGATCACAAAGGCAGGAGCGCAAGCTGCAAACTATCCGTTCTGCACGATAGAACCAAACGTAGGCGTCGTTGCCGTCCCCGACGAAAGACTTGAAAAACTCGCCGCTCTTTACGACAGCAAAAAAATCACTCCCACGTCTCTTGAATTTGTGGATATCGCAGGTCTTGTCAAGGGCGCAAGCAAGGGCGAAGGGCTTGGCAACAAGTTCCTTTCGCACATAAGGGAAGTGGACGCAATCGTGCACGTGGTGCGCTGTTTCGACGATGCCAACATCACGCACGTAGATGGCTCCGTCAATCCGCAAAGGGACATCGAAACCATCAACTACGAGCTTATTTTTGCGGATATGGAAACGCTTGAACGCCGCATGGCTTCCGCACAAGTCAAGGTCAAAGCCGACAAAAAGTATCAAGAGGACGTCGACCGCCTCGTCGTGATGCAAAAGTGGCTTGAAAGCGGCAAACCTCTCCGCAATCTCGATATGAACGAGGACTTCAAACGCTTTGTGGACGAGCAATTTTTGCTCACGTCCAAGCCCGTCATTTACGTCGCAAACACGGACGAAGCCGGCATAAACGGCAATGCGTACACAAAGGAAGTCGAACGTATCGCTAAGGATGAAAACACCGAAGCAATCGTGCTTTGCGCCAAGCTCGAAGAGGATTTGAGCGACCTCGGCGACGAAGATCGCGCAATGTTTATGGAGGACTACGGCCTCACCGAAAGCGGTCTCGATCGCCTTGTCAAAGCGTCCTACAAACTTCTCGGACTTATAAGTTATCTCACCGCCGGCGAAAAGGAAACTCGCGCTTGGACAATCGTCAAAGGCACCAAAGCCCCTCAAGCCGCAGGAAAAATCCACAGCGACTTCGAACGCGGATTCATCCGCGCCGAAATCGTCGACTATCAAACCCTCCTCGAATGCGGTTCGTTCAACGCGGCAAAAGAACGTGGAAAAGTGCGTAGCGAGGGGAAGGATTATGTGATGCAGGATAATGACGTGGTGCTGTTCCGCATCAACGTCTGACGGCGCTATTGAGCGCCTAGCTGCGTCAGGCGTGCTTTGCTCCAAAACCACGGCTGGGTTTTGTTTCAAATCGCACCTTCCTTGCTATGCATCTCAATATCCCTCGTCAAATTGACGGCGCTATTTGGCGAACAACTGCGTCAGACACGGTTTTTTCGCAAGTCACGTACGCAATAGTACGCTCGTTGTTCAAAAACCGTATCTTCCTTGTTCTTCATCCAAATATGCTCCGACTTCGTCAAATTGACGGCGCTATTTGGCGCGGCGTTCGAGCGTCATTGCGGTCAAGTCAATCGTCTATTATGTCATTCCGAGGAGTGAAACGACGTGGGAATCCCATAAATAGAAACAGGGAACATCTTTGACGATTGCCACAAACCGCATTAGCCCTCACGCATACTATCGCGCAGAAAATTTGCGCTATTAGTTCATGCACGGACAAGAACTCTTGTCGCAGTTTCGCCAAATTGTCTGCTTGATGAAAAACGGCGGGGCGCCCGCACCCGATTTTTATGGCTTAGGGAATCGGGAAATTGTAATAAAAATTATACAACAAACACTCTGTATAAAAGGAGTAACACATGTTTGAAAAAGAATTAACCGATGCGCTTGCCGTCGAAGGACTTTCGGCGCAAGACGTACAATCCGCTTTGGAAACGCCCAAGGAAGCAAAAATGGGCGACATTTGCTTGCCGTGCTTTAAGTTTGCGCGCACAATGCGCCTTGCTCCGCCCGTGATTGCGACAAAACTTTTGCCCTACGTCGAGGCACTCGATTTCGTGGACAAGGTGGAAGTCGTCGGCGGATATCTCAACATATTCTTTGACAGAAACACGCTTGCAAAAAAGGCGATTTCAGAGGCGAACAATCAAAACGTCGGCGCAAGCAGCGAGGGCGAAGGCAAGACGATTTGTATCGATTATAGCTCCGTCAACATCGCAAAACCTTTTCATATCGGACACCTAGGCACAACCGTCATCGGCGGCGCGCTTTATCGTATATTCGAACATCTCGGCTACAAGGTCGTGGGCATAAATCACCTTGGCGACTGGGGCACTCAATTCGGCAAACTCATTGTCGCAACGCGCAAATGGTCTTCGCTCGAAGAGGTTGCCGAGCACGACGAATATTTCCTCAACAAACTTTACGTGCGCTATCACAAGGAAGCGGAAGAGCATCCCGAAATGGACGACGAGGCGCGCGCTTGGTTCAAGCGTATCGAGGACGGCGACATGGAAGCGACCGCATATTTCGACGTGTTCAAAAAAGTTACGATGACCGCAGTCGGCAAGATTTACGACAGACTCAAAATCAAGTTTGACAGTTATGCGGGCGAGAGTTTTTACAACGACAAAATGGAAGCGTGCCTCGACATATTGCGCGAGAAGCATTTGCTTGTTGAAAGCGACGGCGCGCAAGTTGTCAATCTCGACGCATACGATATGCCGCCGTGTTTGCTCGTAAAGGCGGACGGCGCAACGCTTTACGCAACGCGCGACATCGCGGCCGCGTATTATCGCAAAAAAACATACGACTTTTATAAATGCCTTTACGTCGTCGCATATCAGCAGAATCTACACTTTAAGCAGCTGTTTCAGGTGCTTAAACTTATGGATTTTGCAGGTGCGGACGATATGGAGCATGTCGCATACGGCATGGTGTCCATGGAAGACGGTTCTATGTCAACTCGTTCCGGCCGTGTGATTTGGCTTCAGGAAGTGCTTGACAAAGCGGTTGAAAAGGCAAGAAAAATCATCGAGGAAAAGAACCCCGACGCACCAAACAAAGACGAAATCGCAGAGAGTGTCGGCGTCGGTGCGGTGGTGTTCTCGTCCCTTTGGAACAACCGTATCAAAGACATAGTTTTCTCCTATGACAAAGTGCTCAACTTTGACGGTGAAACCGCGCCTTACGTTCAATACACTTACGCTCGTTGCGCAAGCGCGCTCCGCAAAGGCGGCGACGTCGATATGAGCAACGTCGACATTGGCGCAATCACGTCCGATGAGGGCTACGACGTCATCAAGTCCGTCATCACTTTCGGTGATTCCGTTCGCCTTGCCGCAAAACTTCGCGAACCGTGTTACGTAACTCGCCATATCGTTGACCTTGCCGAAAAGTTCAATCGTTTTTACATCGATCATCGTATTCTCGTTGACGATGCACCCACACGCAATGCGCGTCTTGCTCTCACCAAAGCGGTCGGAAACGTGATCAAATGCGGGTTGGGACTTCTGGGCATTTCCGCTCCCGAAGAAATGTAAAAACTCGCCAAACAGCGAAATACTGCGTCAACGCCACTTGCCCGCCAACTCATGTACGTATTGTACATTAGGGTTGTCTTTCGAGGGGTGTTTCCTTGTCTTTCATCTGTTTGGCGAGTTTTTAAAAAATCGTCTGATTGAGCGAATAGCTTTGTCAAAGCCCTTCCGTCCGCTCGTCGTGTACGTATAAGTACACTAGGCGAGCGTGCGGAAGGGCTTTTTCGCGCTCTTCATCTCAATCAGATGATTTTATGTATAAAAAGTTAAAGGAAAAAGAGAGTTTTAATTGCTATTCACAGCGTTCTTATATACGGTATATGCCAATTCGAAGACGGAATCGGAGTCGCAAGGCGACGACCGTAGCGAGCGCCGAGCTTGACGGTTGTACCGTCTGACTGCGCCATGTTGTTGCGAAGCGGCGCACAAAAGACGGTGGCATAATAAGAGGTATGTCCCCATCTATGCGAGAGCCGAGTGTGTCCCCACGCGGAGCGGACGCCGTGGGTTCCCTTTTAAGGGGGAACGGCGGTATGGGCGCGACGCGTTAAGCAACACATCCAGTGAATGTGTTGTAGCCAAAGCGAACGAGGCGGATTGCATTGCAAACGCCGAAGTCCAAACACGTGAGGAAGGGGGAAAATTCTAATTAAGATATTAAAATGTATTTATTGGTGCTTTCATTAAAAATTGGGGCTTTTATTCTTTAGATAAGTGTTGTATAATTAAATATACGAAAAATATGCGTGCGCTTGCGCACGGGAGGCAATTATGAGAATGTACGATATTATCCGCAAAAAACGTGACGGCGGAGAACTCACAAAACAAGAAATAAACTTTTTTATAGACGGTTACGTCAAAGGCGAAATTCCCGACTATCAGGCGTCGGCATTGCTTATGGCGATATTTTTCAGGGGTATGAGCTTTGACGAAACGGTTGCGCTCACATTTGCGGTGCGCGATTCGGGACAACGTCTTGACTTTTCCGCTATTAACGGCATAAGAGTGGACAAACACTCCACGGGCGGCGTGGGCGACAAGACAAGTCTTGTGGTTGCTCCGCTTGTTGCCTCGCTCGGCGTGAAAGTCGCAAAGATGAGCGGAAGAGGCTTGGGGCATACCGGCGGCACGATCGACAAGCT
>OKWJ01001158.1_pt1 | contig 21596 bp, 21 predicted proteins | sample 1607121 | NCBI WGS metagenome assembly OKWJ01 (sample SAMN04414080, study PRJEB24778) | human gut metagenome | material: faecal | host: Homo sapiens | reverse complement strand
AAAGGCACAGAAGGAGCTGGAGGAGGCCGAGAAGAACGCGGCCTACGCCAATGCGGTCGCGCCCATCGACGGCACGGTCATCGGACTGAGCATCTACGCGGGGCAGGAGGTCACCGGCAGCACCGCGGCGCTGACCATCTCCGATACGAGCACCGTCACCGTCAGCGCGACGCGCGACGCGGCGTAATTCGCCGTATCCGCGGGGGTATAGACCGCCGCAAAGGTCTTTTCGCCCGCTTCGCCGACGGAGAGCGCCGCCTCCTCCCACGCCCAGCCCGCAGGCAGGGCGATCTCGGAGAGCGTCTGTCCCGCTTTCGCGGTCAGTCCTTCGGGAAGTTCGTACACGGGCGTCGCCTTGTTTATGGTCAACGTCGCCGTCATGGGGGCGATGGCGTTGTAGTTGTCCGTATCTTCGCCCGTAAACGTAGCTGTGACTTCCAGCTCGCCCGCGTCCGTAAGCATGTTCGCCGAATACGAAACCGTAACGCCCTCGGGCAGCGCGCCCGTGACCGTCAGCGTCTTTTCGCCGCCGTCGTAGGTATATATCGCGTCCTCGAACGAAACACCGCTCATGTCGTAGTCCGCTTTGCGTATGGTCAGCGTCGCCGTCATGGGGTCGATGGCGTTGTAGTTGTCCGTATCTTCGCCCGTAAAGGTCGCGGTGACTTCCAGCTCGCCCGCGTCCGTAAGCGTGTTCGCCGAATACGAGACCGTAACGCCCTCGGGCAGAGTGCCCGTGACCGTCAGCGTCTTTTCGCCGCCGTCGTAGGTATACGTCGCGTCCTCGAACGAAACACCGCTCATGTCGTAGTCCGCTTTGCCGATGACAACGGTAAACGCCGCCGTACCCTGCGGGAAACAGACCTTGTTTGCGACGTCGATGCCCGCCGCAAACGTTGCCGTCACGGTGTAGGTGCCCGCATTTTGCGGCAGCCCCGTGCCCGTACCGTTTGCCGAAGCCCCCTCGCCCGAGGTCTCCTCCCACGAATAGGTCACCGCGGCATTCTGCACCGCGTAGGACGTTGCGGGCGCATATGCAGTGCCGTAGGTAATTTCCAGGTCTTCTATGTCATACCCCGAAGGCGCTCTGTACACCGCATAGGGGTAGTCCGCATCAAAGTCCCCGTCACCGTAATGCTCTTTTTCCGAAAGGGTGACGACCGTGTGCGTTTCCTCGTTGAAATATCCCGCGTCGACGTAAGTCCGGGGGTCTTCGGCGAAGTACCCGCCGAGAATGGACGCCGTATCGCCTGCGATAGAACCGGCGCCGAAATACCCGCCGTTTATGGTGAACGAGCTGTAAGAAAGGAGCACGCCGCTGCCGCTTTGTGCGGTATTGTCCGCGATCGTGCCGCCCTTCATGGTGAATACATCACCAATCATATACACGCCGCCACCGCCCGATTCAGCGGTGTTGCGCGCGATCGTGCCGCCGTTCATGGTGAATGCGCAGTTCAATACGTACACGCCGCCGCCGTCACTGAATATATCACCTGTCGCAGTGTTGCCTGCGATCGTGCCGCCGTTCATGATGAATGCGTCTCCGCACGCGTACACGCCGCCGCCGAGGTCCGCGCGGTTGCCGACGATTGCGCCTCCGTTCAGAGTAAAGACAGTATCATAGTCAGCGCGAATACCGCCTCCCGCCGTTGTATCGCCTCTCCTGCCCGTGCCGCCCGTGATCACGCCGCTGTTGTAGGGGACGCCGTTTATTTCGTTGGCAACGTCTGCGGCCCCCTCGCGGCAGTCGCACAGCGTGAAATCACCGCAGCTTCCGACCATGATGACGGCGCCGCTGCCCGTGCCCGTGAGAACATAGCCATTCAGGCACAGCGTCACCGTGCCCGAAACAGTCAGGTCTGTCGTCAGCGTAACGTCGGAGGCAAGATAGTAATTGCCGCCCGTAAGCGTGCCGCCGTCTGCGGAGAGCGCCGTCCAGCCTGCGCCGTGTCCGGTGTGGCCGCTCTCCGCCGCGTGCGCCGTTCGGGCATAGCCGGGCAGAAGAACGGCGAGCGCCAAAGCCGCGCACAGCGCAAACAGTGCCGCAAGCAGCCACAGGAAAAGTTTGTGAGCGTTCGTTCGGTGTTCCATGCGGCATCCCCCTTTTGAAACTATTTGCAGACCGTCTGCGCAACGATTGCATCCGACGGGTTTTCCCCTCCGTTTCCGATCCTATTTCGCCGCGTACTTTTCCGCGATCATCGGCAGCATCTCCTCGATGAGCGCGATCTGCGGCTTCAGATATTCTTCGTCCTCAAACAGGGCATAGTGCACGCACGCGCGCACAAACATATAGATGAGCGGGCGGATGACCTGCCACGGGATGCCGAGTTTCGGCTCCAGCGATCTCGCATATTCGGTATAGCGCTTGGTGACGCCGCTGAAAAACTCCGCGCCGTATCTGCGGTACCTGGGCGACGTGTACACCTGGTACATAAAGCGGTATTTTGCGCCGTGCTTTTCCGCCGTCCAATACGGAACTTCTTTCAAAAACCGCCTGATGTCGGCGGCGCTTTCGGGCGCGTTTGCCATGAAGTCGTCCTCCACTTTCGCCATGCAGTGCGCCGTAGACTTGATGATGATCTCGTCTTTCGTGGCAAAATAATGGAAGATGTTGCCCGCGCTCATCCCGCACGCCTCGGCGAGCATTTTGGTAGAAGTATTCTCCAGCCCGTTCCTGCAAAAGCAGTCGAAGCACAGTTCCAGCAATCTCTCCCGTTCGCTTACATTTTTTGTTCTCATTTCTCTCCGTTTTATAAAGTAACCAGTCAATTTATAATTTTATTATACAGGCACATCGGCACAATGTCAACCCGTTTTCCGAATTTTCTCCCGCAAAAACCGATGCAGGGTACGCGCCCGGAGCGCGTACCCTGTTTTTCATTTCCATCGTTCTGTGTTTATCTTTTCGGCGCGGCACGCCGTATCTGACTTCCGCAAATTCTCCCACCGGCATAACAAGACGCCGGAAACAGACTTCCGGAAGAAACTTTATTCTTGTTTCTCCGCAGGCAGCGCTGCCTTCGCGTCCTTCATCTCTGCACGCGCCCGCCGTTCCCTCCGGACAAAAACGCATACACGTCCGCTTCCTTCGCGTAACTGAAATCGCCGTCCGTGCTGTGTTTCAGAGCGCCGACCGCGGCGGCAAAGCTCGCCGTTTCCGCAAGCCCCTTCCCCGTTTTATACGCATGGATGAGCCCTGCGAACATCGCATCGCCGCAGCCGAGGCGATCCACGATATCCAGCTCGTACATCGGCGAAGCATACGTTCCCTCTCTGCCGCACAGCACGACGCCGTACTGCGTGCGCGTTGCCGAAAGCATACGGCGCTTTGCATGCACAAACAGCTCGATGCCAAACCGCCGGCACAGCCTTGCGTCCGTTTCTTCAAGCGGCTCGCCTTCCTCGGCGAAAAGATCTTCCGCTCCCGCACACACCTTCACATAGGGCAGGAGCGTTTCCATCGCTTTCCGCGCCCGTTCCTTGCTCCAAAGAGCGGCGCGGTAGTTTACGTCGCAGGAGACGCAGACCCCCATTCCCGCCGCCGCCTTTGCCGCCGTAAGGAGAATGGCAGGCATTTCCCCGCCGAGAGCGGGGGTGATCCCGCTGAAATGGAACCAGTCCGCATCGGCAAAAATCTCCTCCCACTCGTAATCCTCTGCCTTTGAAAGAGCAAAAACCGATCCTGCGCGGTCATACACGACCCGTGCGGAACGCGCACCCCCTCTTTTTCGCACTTCGTATAGAAAGCGAGATACCGTTTGAACCAAGGATACGCCTCCTTTAAAAGGGCATCCTCCCCCGTATACAGATACAGGCGGTACGGAATCTCAAACAGCGCGCCGTCGGCGACGGGCCCGTTGTCATACCCCCAGTCGGGCGAGGGCGCGATCCCCGGCATCGCGCCGTCTTCGCGCATGGCGTCAAAAATATCGACCATCCATTTACGGAAAAATTTTCCGATCCTGAAATTGATGCACATCTGCTCGGCAGACGCCTGCGCGTCGTTCAGCCAGCCCAGCTTTTCGCGCGTGGGGCAGTCTGTAAGCGCGTAGTGCAGATTCGAATAGGTCGCAAGGATCCCGCACTCGTATATTTTATTGAGCACAGGGTCGGAACAGGAAAATTCCGTCAGCCTCTCTATCGTTTGATGAACAAAGACCCCCGCGGCCGCCGCGATCTGCGGCGGCTGCGTAAAGCCTTCGACCTCGATAAAGCGGAAGCCGTGGTATGTGAATTTCGGCTGCCATACGATGGGGTTGCCGTCACAAATAAGCCGATCCGTCTGAAAGGGTACCTGCGGGTAGAGCACGTTCAGCCCGTTCAGTTTCAGCTTCCCCTCCTCGTCTGCCTCTTCGGCACAGCGGACGGTGAGCACGGTGCCGCACGGCTCGCATACGGTAAGGCGCGGCACGCCCGCGATGTTCTGCCCTATATCGAACAGATAGGTGTTCTCTCCCGTTTTGCGGACCGTGCGTGCGGGATAGACCGAACAGGCGCGGATCAGTTCGCATTCGCACAAACGGAACACGCCCTCGGGCGGGCGCTCGTCTGTACGGGCATGCTCCCAGCCCGCATCGTCAAAGCCGCACTCCTTCCACCTTTTGTCATATAGCCGCGCGTCGAAATGCTCGCCGCTTCTCAGCTGATTGAAGGTAACAAACGACGCGGGACGGCACAAAAAACCGCCGTCGCTCACGAGCACCGTCTTCCCTCCGACGGTAAGGCGCAGAATCATCTTCGGGTTATCCCGCCAGGGAGCGAGGTGGTGCTTCCACGGCGTTTGAAAACTTTCGTTGAAAAATCCGTTGCCCAGCACCGCCGCAAAAACATTCTCCCCCTCGTGCAGAAGATCGCTCACGTCATAGCGGTGCACCCAAAGCGTTTTGCGATAGTCGCTGACGGCCGACACGAACAGATCGTCGCTGACAGGCCGCCCGTTGAGATAGAAGTACCCGTACCCGAGCGCACACACTTCCAGGACCGCCTCGCCTTTCTTTTTTACGGAAAAACGCCTGCGGAACAAGGGCGCCGGGTCGTGCTCGGAATAGTCGCGGTGAAATTCTCTGTCAGGCTTTATAAAGGAAGCCCCTTCCAGCAAACTCATTCGGGTTTATCCTCCAAAACGAGCGGAAAGTCGCCGAGCTTATCCACTTTAAAGCCGTTCTTTTTATACGTTTCGTAATCGAACGCCTCCAGCTCGTCGATCGCGAGCTTATGGAACTCGTAAAAATTATGCCACCACTCGTACCCCGTTCCCAGCTCCGCGCCCAAATAGGCATCCGCGATGTCGCACCCCATCTTGGTCGCAACGTAGAACGCGCCCATCGCCAGCACGTTGACCCCGTTGCCCGTGATGGCACGGAGCGCCGCAGGAACGCTTTCGACCACGCCCGCATGCACATGCGGGCACTTGCTCGCCGCGATGTGGATGCCCATCCCCGTGCCGCAGAACAGCAACGCGCGCTCGTACTCGCCCTCTGCGATCATCGCCCCGACGCGCAGCCCCACGCGGTGAAACATGAGGTCCGTATCGTCGGGGTCGCTGTCCTTTTTTACTCCCATGTCGCAAATTTTCCAGCCCTTTTTTTCAAGGTGTTCAACGACCGCCTCTTTGAGCGGGAAGCCCGCAAAATCTGCCCCTACCACCAAATATTTGTCTTTGACCTTTTTCATTTTTTATTCTCCTTCGAACATACTTTCGATCAGTTTTATTGCCGTATAATAATGCAGTTCGCGCACGGGGTGGTTGAGCTTGTTCGCCAGCAATTCGGTCACGTCTGCGCCGCCGCGCTCCAGCTTTTTCCACTGCCCGTAAATATCGCAGACGGCTGCCCCCGCCCGCTGCGCCGTTTCTTTCGCCGCCTGCACATATTTATCCAGCACGCCGCCGCTTTGCAGCGCCGAAAGACTTTCCGCCAGCCCGATAAATTCCTTATCGCAAAGATGACAGCTCACTTTTGTGTTCATCATGTTGGGCGTAAGGCATATGATCTCCGCACCGATCTTTTTGCACTGCGCAAAGATGCTTTCCAGCGCGCGTATATAGGAAGGCAGCCCCGCCTCGCCCCTCGTGCTGTCGTTGAGCGCAAAGCCCACCACTACGAGATCGGGAGAATAGGGCGCAACATCGCGCGCAAAGCGCTTTTCACCGCCCTCCGCCGTGTCGCCCGAGATCCCCGCATTGATCACATTCAGCTGCACGTTCGGATAGATGCGCTGCAGCATTTCGCGCAAACGGGCGGAATAACCGCTCGCCCCATCGAATACCGTATCGATCGTATTTCCTTTTTTATAGCACTCAAAACACCCCTGTGTGACGCTGTCGCCCAAAAAGGCGATCGTCACGGGCGGCGCGCCATACATGTTCTCCGCCTTTGCCTTCAGCTTTTGTATTATGCGCATCGGTTCCTCCTTTCCGCATAGAGATCTATGGGCTCTTTCTATATTATACAATCCTTTCGGCCGCAAGTAAATACCCGAAAAAAGCACGAAGTTATCCAAAATAATCACGATTTTAGGAAATTTTATATAAAACCGTTGACGCCGCTTCCCGTTCTGCCGTATAATACGGCCATGATCACGACTCAGCTTTTATTGGCAAACGAAGGCTATACGCATGCGAACTGGCTGTTCAAAAACATCTGCACGAATTTTTCGCGTGTGTATTATATTTTGGGCGGGGAAGGATACTGCCGCTATGAAGGGCGCACTTTCCGTTTAAAGGAACATTGCCTGTACTTTTTCCCCGCGCGCAGAGCGTTCGACCTGTACGACAACGCCAACAACAAACTTTTGCATACCTATGTGCATATCTGCACCGACCCTGCGATCGGCGAACTCATCGAACTGAACGTGGAGCCGGATACCTTTTTGGCGGATGCCATAACCCTCCTGCGGAAGTATATCCCCCTGCAGGATGCGGCTATTACGATCGGCATTTTGGACATGCTGCTCTCGCATGTCTTTTCACGGGCGGCGGCGCCGCCGCTGCCTGCCCGGCAGGTAAAAAATTACATCGACTCGAATCTTTTGGGGAAACTCGATCTGAACGCGCTGTGCGCCGAGATCAACTATTCCAAATCGCAGCTGAACAGATTGTTTTTAAAACATTACAAAACGACGCCGATCCACTACTACAACGATAAACGATTGGAACTTGCGCTCAAATTTTTGATGGAAGGACAAACGAGCAGAGCGGTATGCACCCGCCTCCACTACTCCACTCCCGCGGCTTTTTGCAAAGCGTTTAAAAACAAGTACGGTCTCTCCCCCGAAAAGCACCTTGCCGCCATGAAAAAGGAGGTCCTTCCGATTTTTCAGATATAGTGTATAAAAATAAAAAATATGCACGGTTTTGTTCTGTTTATTCACAAAATCGTGCATAAATTGGCTACCCATGGATTTACAATCAAAGAATGAAAAACGCCTAATCCGAGTGTTCGGATTAGGCACAATTTGGCTGACCACTTTGTGGCCCTTTCGAACTTTCCAACTCGTCAAGTGAAATTTCTTCATCCTTGCCGTTTATATTATAGATGATTTTTATATAGTCATCGTACAGATAAATTCTGTCGATGAATGTATCGATCAGTTTGGCTTTGCCTTCCTTGGTAGTCGTGTCAATCTTGCGGAAGTTATAAAGAGCCATTCTGAACTGATCTTTGGTGAACAGCGGCCGCTCCGCTTGTTCTTTTTTTATTTCATCTTCCAACTCTCTTTTATTTTCCTCAAGCTCGTTGAGCCTTTGAAGGAGAGCATCCGAAGCCACACCTTTTTGAATTGCCGTTACGATGTTGTCTATCTCTTTTGTCCTTTCGGCAAGTTGATTTTCCAGCCTTGGCAGAAGAGTGTTCTCCTCGTACTGCAGGTTATAGAGTAGATCTGCTAAGCGTTCGATGATTTCGTCCTTTTTCAAAAACTCCATTGTCTTGGCAACGACAAAATCTTCGATCTTATCTTTTTCTACCTTCTTTTTGTCGCACTCATGTTTTCTGGTGCGATTGCAGATATAGTAGCGATAGACATTACCGTTCTGGCTCGTGCCTGAATATGCCGTCATCAATGCGCCGCATTTGCCGCAATAAAGGTGAGTGGTAAGAAGATAATCATTGCCATCATTGTGGGCGGCAGGAGCAATAGAATGCTTTTTAAGGGTTTCCTGTACTTTCTCAAATGTATCCTTAGAAATGATTGCGGGAACGCCATTCTCTATTACAACGCCGGAATGATTGTATTCGCCTATATAAGTGCGACCGCCAAGTATATAAAGTACAGTCGTATAGCCGATAGGCTTTCCGTTAGCGCGGCATACGTGCTTTTCTTTGAGATAGGCATACACCTCTTTGGCGGTTTTACCGTCTGCACACATCTCAAACATAAGCCTTACGATGGGTGCACTCTCTTCATCGATCGCCAATCTGTGCTCAACAACTTTGTAACCGAAAGGAACTGCGCCTCCGTTCCATTTACCTTTGAGTGCGTTTTCTCGGAAACCTCGTTTGACATTCTGGGAGAGGTTTGCGGAGTAATATTCCGCCATACCTTCTAATAAGCCAAATGGACATAAAGCTTATTTCAGGGTATGTGGTTGTCAGACAGATAAAACCGAGTCGATGTCGATCTTGTAGTAGATGTGGATCTCCTGCGGTTTGCCCGTGACCGTCTCTTTGCCGCCGATGATGAGCCTGTCGAAGAGTGATAGGCACATCTCCCGCGTCAGCGTAGGCGAGTCAAAATACAGTTTCAGTCTGCGGATAAATTCGTCCACATCCGTTTTTGCTTGCGCCACCTGTTCAAGTCCTTGCGTCAGAGAAGTCGATTTCTCTTGCAACTCCGTCTGCTCCGCGGTATACTTTTCGATCAGCTTCACGCACACGCTTTCGGGAATCTTTCCCACGACTTTCTCTTCAAACGCCGCTTCGATCAGCTTGTCGAGTTCACGCAGACGCTTCTCGGCTCTTTTCAGCTCCTTCCTGACTTCGGTTTGATTTGCGCCCGCGAGCATCGTCTGTCTTTCAAGATACCGCTGCTTGAATTCTGCCTCGCGCCCAATGATCATCTTGGCTTTTGCCGCAACGTCCTGCTTTACAAGCTGTTCCAAAACGGGTACGGTGATGAAGTGACTGAAACAGGCGGACGAGCCCATGCGCGACTTCGTTCCGCAGTTGAAGTTGAAATACGTATTTTCTCTGCCGAGCCGTTTTATGTACGTCGTATTCCAACCGAGCCGCATCTTCGCTCCGCAGTCTGCACAGAACATCAGCCCCGAAAGCGGGTGCATATAGCCTCTTGCGGTGTGCTTTCCGTGTCCTACAGCCTTTTCGACTTCCTTCACCTTATCCCACAGCTCTTTCGGGATGATAGCCTCATGCGCGTTTTCGACGACGATCCATTCCTCTTCGGGGCGGCGCTGCCACTTGTGGTTCTTATATGAAATTGTGGTCGATTTGTGCTGGACCAAATTGCCGATGTATGCTTGGTTGGAGAGCAGCGTCCTCAAAACGGTCGTATGCCACAGATGCGAAGGATTCCTCACGCCGTTGATGCCCGTCGTCGCGATCCTGTAATCGTTTGGCGTCAGGACTTTTTCCACGTTGAGAATATCCGCAATCTTCCTCGGCGTCATACCGGTCGCGCGCATTTCAAAGATACGTCTGACAATGGGCGCAGTCTCCGGATCGATTTGCAGCGTGCGCTTTTCGTCCGTTCCGAGCGTATAGCCGTATGGCGCGTGGGACATCCCGTTTTTGCCTTCTTTGGCGTTCTTGATACGGACGGCGCGCAGCTTCTTACTCGTGGTCGCCGCCCACCATTCGTTGAATACATTGGTGATCGGCATCATATCCATCGCGGGAGTGTCCTTGTTCTCCGTATCGATGTTGTCTGAAAGTGCCACAAATCGTATGCCGAACGAAGGAAAGACGTAATCGAGATATTGCCCGACCATGATATAGTTCCTTCCGAAGCGGCTCATATCCTTGACGAGGATGGTATTGATGACGCCCTGCTGCGCGTCTTCGAGCAATCTCTTGACGCCCGGTCTTTCAAACGTCGTCCCCGAAATGCCGTCGTCTACATAGATATCGTGGAGCGTCCAGCCCTGCGTTTCAATATACTCCGAAAGGATCGCCTTTTGATTTTCGATAGACAGCGATTCGCCCACGCGCTCATCGTCGCGGCTGAGCCTTACATACATTCCGACAATGTAGTCTTTGTTGTTTTGCTTTGATTGCATTCTTTTACTCCTTCCAATCAAAGCAGCCTGAATTTTCAATGTGCCATGATTATACCACGGCACACCGAAAATTTCAAGCTACCGGATTAAATTCATCTTACGGAATCATTCATATCCGCAAGCACCTGACTGAAAGCCAGATCGTCGAATACCTTTTTGAAGTCCTTGTTTCCGACGTAATGGCTCACAACGATGTACTTTCTTCCCCCGATCTCATATTCACTCATAGAGGTGGGCGAGGAGCTGAACTCCGCACTCATTTGCTGCATTGTTTTTCCCGTGATTCATTTTCCTCCGTTTTTATAGTTAGGTCAATGGTTTTTTCATGATCTTTTCTCCTCTCGCGCCATTGTACGCGTTTCCGTTTCATACGGACTTTCTTTCATATTTCTGCCGCAGGCACTCTTTCAATCCCTGTTCTCTGATCTTCCTGTCGGGACACCTGCGCCGCGATCAGAATTTTTTTATCGGTTTAGTTATTTTCCGCCGCGGTCGTTGCCGTGGCTGTTCCCTTTATAATAGGGCACTGCTTTCTTTGCCCGTGATTTGTTTAGCAAAGCGTCGAACTCATCGGGATAGGCGGCGAGCATATCGCTCACCATCCCGAACGCCTGCTCCTTTCCTTTGGCACGCCGCTCGGCTTTTTGCAACTGTTCGAAAAGGTCGCCGCGGTCACGGTCGGCGATAGCCTTCGATTGCCGCAGGGCAGCATTCTCCGTGCGGAGAGCGGATAGTTCTTCTTCGGCTTGCCGTTTTCGTTTCGGCGTGGGCTTGCTGCGCTCCTCCTCGATGCTCTGCACGATGCCATCCAGATACTCCTGCGCTTGTTGTTTGGCTTTTACTGCCGTCTGTTCCGCTTGCGATACGATTCCGTCCGCGTGAATTTGCGCAATTTTCACTTTGCGCTCGGCATTGTGATCTGCTTCGGCAATGATGCTGTCCGCTTCTCCGTGCGCCTGCTCGACGATCTTCTTCGCCTTAAACTCTGCCGTATCAAGATGTTTTGCCTGACTGCCTTCTTTGCCGCGCTGCAAGTTCCATTTCGCGCCGACTTCTCGGTGCAGGTCGGTCTGCAATGCGGTAAGCGCCTTCCTGTCAAACAACTTCTTCGCGCACAGCCTGCCGCCCGCAATGGGAATCAAATTCAGATGTAGGTGCGGCGTGGTTTCATCCGTGTGAACGACCGCCGAGATGATATTGCCTTCTCCGTACCGCTCCGCGAAGAAGCGGGTGCATTCGGCAAAGAATTGCCGTTGCTCGCTTGGCGATAGCCCGCCAAAGAATTTCCTGTCCGAACCCACAACGAAGGAGCACATCAGAACGGCATCCTTTCGCACTTTGGTCGGCAGGTCAAGAGCTTCGATCTTATCGTTGATGAACTGTGTGTAGCTGCGCTGCCGCTTGATAATGTGGTAGTTGCCGCTCGTGCGTGTGCAGTCTATCTGCGGATTGCTCGCTTGGTAGGTTTCGTCGCGCTCGTTCTCCCGTTCGACGGGCGCAATGTCCGTCTTGTGATACTTTTTCATGTGACAAACCAAGTAACTTATAGATTGTTCTCCTTTGATTTTTTTCTGTTAAAAAGCCTCGCAGAGCCCACTAAACTTCGGAACGAAGTATAGTGGGCTCTATACTTCTTCGTCGAACTCAAAAGCTCGACCGTGTTTTGCTTGCCGATTTGCGGCGGTTGCTTTCTGTTTGCTTTCCCTTCTACGGCGGTCTGATTGTTATTTGCTTGCACATAACTTCTCTCCTTCTTGAAGTGATCTTTATCTTCTCCCGCACCGAAAGGGGCGGGGAAGTGGCGCGGAATAAAATAAAAAGTCCATAGAAAGCTACCTTCCTATGGACTGAAATAATTATGAAATGTCCCCAAAACGGTATGCTTATAACTGCCTTTGCCTGCGTCAAAGAACGCAACAAAAGCAACGGCGAAAGTCATAAACTCCACCGCAAGCGGTCACAATGACCGCCCGTTATAAACAGTGATAACTGCCGTCGGCTACCCGCAAAGCGAGGTCACAGCGCAAGCAAACAGTTATTCTTTGTAACCCGTCGTCGCAAGCCTCGGCAACGCAACTGCATTGCCGCTGCAAGAGAATCGTGATGCAGCGCCAAACGGGCGCAACTTGCTCGGGTACCGTTTTTTGTTTTGCAAAATGCCGCCTTTACGACCGATCCGCCGCCGGCCGATCAAGTCCGTTAAAGCCATCTTTGCCGAACAGCCGCAAACTGCATAAGGCAATGGGAACAGACCTGACCGCTCGTTTCTTTCACCGATACGGGCATTTTGCTTGATACATTTCGCATTATATCATACCGCAACCCCGCTTGTCAAGCAAAATAAGAACATTTGTTTGTTTTTTATCGCGTCTTTCCGCAAAGTTCAATCGCTTGTTTCCCAGACAAATGCTCTATGGTAAATTCGAGAACGCACAGAGCCGGAAATTCGCGCTCTATCTCTCTGCGCATTGCCTCGGCACTTTCATCGGGGCAATACTTTATTGCAAGTTTGTTTATAGTTTCAAGTTTTTCCTTTTCGTCTGAAACAATGCGCACTTGTCCGAATGCTATGACGCTGCAAAAGTAGGTGGTAAACTTTTGCGGAACGATGTCGTCCTGCGCGATGACGCAAAAACTCGCTTGGGCACATTTCTTTACGGCGTCGATTTTATGCCCGCTCTTCGCGCAATGAAAATAGAGTTTTCCGTTTTCATAGCAGTAGTTGAGCGGTACGGTATAGGGGTAATCATCATCGCCGAGCAGAGCAAGCACACCCGTTTTTCCGTCTTTGAGTATCTGTTCGCAGGCTTCTTTGGAAAGAGCCTGCCTTTTTCTTCTCATTTCTCTGAACATAATTGTCTCCTTAAATGCGTTTGAAGTGTTTTGTAAGTTTGAGTATTTCTACATAAATGAGCGGGGTGAGCGAAAGGGAGAATACGATCACCCAATGCCATATTCCGAGCGGAACGAGCCCGAAAAGCTGCGCGACGGGCGGTATCACCGCAATAAGTATCATGATGGCGGCACCGAGCAAAGTCGTTCCTATGACGAGTTTATTCACGCCGCGCCCCTTCTGGAATACAGAAAGGTGCGTGCGGCAGTTATAGACGTGAACGACAGTCGTAAGCCCCATGACGAGAAAAGTCATTGTCTGCGCAACGGCAAAGCTCGGCTGTTTGCCGCTGCCCAAATAGCAATGCCAGCCGAGCCAGACGGGTATCAGCGTTGCGACCGTAAACACGACAGAGATCTGTATGATCTTGGAGATCAGCCCGCCAGCAAATATGCTTGAACCCTTCTTTACGGGCGGCTGCTTCATAATGTCGGGATCCGCTTTTTCCACGCACAGCGAAAAGCCAGGGATGCCGTCGCATGCAACTTTAATAACGAGTATCTGCAACGCCGTAACGGGCGAACCCCACCCGAAGATGAGCGCAAAAAGCACGATGGTGAGTGCGGAAAAATTGCATCCGAGCATGGAATAGAGCGACTTGCGGATATTGGAGTAGACTCTGCGCCCTTCTTCCACGGCGGTAACGATTGTCGAGAAATTGTCGTCGAGCAAGATCATATCCGCGGCTTCTTTGGCAACGTCTGTACCCGAACCCATCGCAATACCCACGTCCGCAGCTTTGAGCGCAGGTGCGTCGTTTACGCCGTCGCCCGTCATAGCGACAACTTCGCCCGCCTTTTGGAACGCCTTTACAATGCGTATTTTATCTTCGGGAGAGGTGCGTGCGAACACGCGGTAATCTTCGATGATCTCTGCAAGTTCGTCGTCCGATATAGAGCGCAATTCGCTGCCGTTCATGATTTTTGTATTGCTGTCGAGGATACCGATCTGTTCAGCAATCGCCTTTGCCGTGGCAAGGTGGTCGCCCGTGATCATCACCGTTTTGATGCCCGCCTCTTTCGCAACGCGCACGGCGTGAGCGCTCTCCTCCCGCGGCGGGTCGATGATACCGACGAGTCCACCGAACGTGAGTTCGTTTTCCAATGCTTCGGGCGTAAGGGCAGGCGTTGCGTCAAACTTTTTATAGGCGACGCCGATCACGCGCAGAGCCTGTGAAGCAAAGTTGTCGTGTACGGAAAGGATGCTTCCCTGCAATCTGTCGTCCGGTATGATACGGATACGGTCGATCGCGCCCTTCGTTACGGACAGCCAGCCGCTTTCCGTCTGATAGACGACCGTCATCAGCTTGCGCGTAGAATCGAACGGTATCTCATAAATTTTGCGATAGTTTTTCAATTCGTCGGGAACGGCAGAAAACTTTTCTTTGGCAAGCCGCGCAATGGCAAGCTCCGTGGGGTTGCCGACCGCATTTTCGCTCGTCATATCCGCGCTGCTCGACAGAAGAAACAATGTGAGCAGTTTGTTTTCAGCCTCTCCGAACTCACATTCGGAGGAGAGCGGCGTATTGCCCACAGCCCAAATTTGGAGCCAACAAATCAACCATAAAGCCTAAGGCTGATTTATTGACTCCGAGCGTGTCCGTTCCGGCGAACGGCGCACACAAGTTTTTATTGAATTGCCTGTCTATCATATCAAATAATAATAGGCATGTCAACTGTTTTTACGGAGGAATATTTTACAAGTGCTTCTCGCTTGAAAGTGCGATGCCTATTAAATTTAATTTTACTGCTTATTGGAACTGTATTTATCTGTTTTACATTGAATCGGCTGCTTTGATTGTAATTTAGATTTGTTGTGTCCATTTGAACGCTTAAACCCCTCAATCATAGATTCAAGAATAATACCTTCCGGTCCGTCCGAAATGTTTTCCTTGACGGAAATGAGCTTGACACCATTCTTGCGAAGAGTGTATCGATAAAAGGCAGAATCATAACGGTTACGGGCAAATCTGTCCAACTTCCAGACAAGGACAACGTCGAACAGCTTTTTAGAGCTGTCGGATACCATGCGTTGAAAGTCGGGGCGGTCGTCCGTCTTTGCCGAGAAAGCGCGGTCTATGTACTCGCCGACAATATCTATTCCGTTGTATTCAGCGTAAGCTCTGCAATCTCGGATCTGACCTTCGATACTTTCTTCACGCTGGTTGTCGCTCGAATACCGAGCATAAATTACTGCTTTCATATTATTTATCCTGTTCTTGCATATCAAGTAGCGTATTAATCTTTAAGAAATGTCTCGAATAGAAGCTGCTCTAAAACAGCTTGAATTTTATTTTTTATTGTCCTAGCATTTTCTCCGCTAGTTAAGATACGTTTTGAAACCAGCTGATAGATTTCTTCTTTTGTAAAATAATCTTTATATTCATCAAAGCGCTCATCTAACTCCTTATTCACAATCTCATGAATGGTAGCACACGAAAAATCTTCAAAATGAATAAATTTATCTATACGATAAAAAATCGGCAATCCAAGTCTTTCTTTTATTTCTTCTTCTGAGGTATAATTTGAAGTCAGGATTATTAACGCACCAGAAATATTTACCTCATAAAACGCATCCTTAAAAATAGTATTATCAAACATTGTGTAAAAAACAGAATAAAAATAATCTGAGCATTTGTCAAATTCATCAAGAAAAATCAGGTTTGATTCTCGTTCCAATAAATCAAAACTTATACTTCGGCGATTAGACTTATCGCCAAATAAATACTCGCTATTGGCGTTACTTTTATACATAGATAAGTGCTGTTCGAGAAGCTGGTTATTAAAGAAATAATTTGCAATTTTTCTTACTAATTCAGTTTTTCCAATACTACTGTTGCCATACAGCATTATAACATAAGGTTTCGATCTTTTTACTTCGGTCAAGTATTTTAATGTTTTACTGACCTCAATAATCGCGGCATTCTGCCCAATAATTTCTTTTTTGATGGCATTTATACCGCTTACATACTCATCCTTTCCTCTTAAAATATCATACTTTTGCTCATCTGATTCTAATATGATTTCTGAAGAAGAACCTTTGCTTTTTAGAAAAAACATCAGATTTGACGGCGGATTATGTATAAAAATTGTTGAATCATCTGTTGTTAAGTCAAAAATCAAATCTCCTAATCTGTCATTAGCCGGTTCTGAAAGGGCAAGATAATTGTCATTTTTTAAAACTAATAAATCTGCCTTTTGTTCCTCTTTTAAAAGGAATCCTCTTTCTCTACAAGCATCCGAAAGTTTGACTAAGTCTAAGAACGATTTTGCTTTATCTATGTCTTTTATTCTTTCTTGAAAGTATCTTTTTGCTCCAATAATAACTTTAAATTTTCTCATTCTTGTTCCCTTCATGAGATATGCTAGCGTAAACCACATCAAATAGTTGAATATATGGAGCGTCCGCTCCACCAACACAACTAAATTTTTGTTCTTGTGTTTCATTCTTAGTACTAGGATATACATCAGCCAATGTCTGCGCACTCGCACCTTCAGATAACTTCGCCATTTTGTTCAACTGAATAATGAAATTGAAATCATCTTTGCTAAATGAACCAACACCAATACAATAAAGTTGTAAATGCGAACTAAGTAAATCATTCCTTTTATAATTACTTAAAAAAGCCGTCGAGTTGAAGCGTACATACGTTGTTTCATCTACTTTATAATGCTCATAACCCTCATATCCATCCATTACATTTTTAAATTCTTTAGAATCAACATCTTTAACCGCACCTTTTAGAATGCGCATAAAATTCCCCGCCACCCTAAAAAATGTTAAAGAGTTTTCAATGTCACTCAGTTTTACACAATTAAACAATTTAAAGTTATCTTTGATTTTTTCAAAATCAGACAGCTCGGTCGAAGTAACCGTAACTGTTTTATCAATCATAGATACATAATTGGCACTAATCTTACTTGAAAAAAGAAATTTTATCCGCGCGATTAACGGGATAGAAAATCGTATATCTGCTGTCCCTTCAATATTACTCTCAACTTGAATTGATGTGGAGGAATTAGAGTTTATTGTTGATTTTTTTGTGCCTTTATAATATTCCTGTAATATATTTCTGATCGTTTCTTTGTCAAAATATATAATTTTGTTTATCATAAATATTAAATCCTTCTGTTCTTTGATACCATTTTATTTGCTGGCTACTTACTTGTTTGCGCCTGATACATTTTCATAAGTTCGGCGACGCATTCTCCTTCGTGTTTCAAATAAATTCGTTAAATCTACTTTTTCAGAGATAACCCGAAATATGTAATCCCTTCGGCATAACGTGTTTTATTAAATTTTTTGCTTAAAATCAGAAAAAACATCCTGTATGAAAGTTCAGGCAATTCATTATCTGTAATATACCTATAAAAACTTTCATAAAGATTGGATGCACGTTCGCTTAATGTATGATCTTGTATGTTAACAACGCAACATTTTGTAAGCCATTCTTCTACAAGCATACTCTCTGGAGAACATCCTACAAAATTCTCATTGACCTGCTCAAATCCAAATCTCTTATACTCTTCATAACCAATGAGAATCCAATTAAGAATCTTTCCAAATTCTGATATATACTGTGAAATATCGCCCAATTGGTTTGTTGGATGGAACTTAAAAATGAGTTCTTGTGTATGATCTTTCGGTATTTGCGAAGATGATATAAATGCAACGTATTTATCAATATTTAACACGGATTTGGGAAATAATTCGTTCTCCGCAAGTTTTGATACTTGTCTATGCTGTATTGCTCCATTGCATTCTCTAAAATATAGAAGTCGAGTATTGGGGATACTATCTACTTTTACGGTTTTGTATAGAACCTTTGCGTTGTCATATTCAAAAAAATATGTACCGAGAACAGATTGAAGAATGTCCATCATGAAACTGATTGCGGGTATATCGCCGTACAAATATACACAGTCATGAAATCCTTCCCCTGACAATGCAATTCCTAATATCTTTTGAAAATTCTTTATAAGAGCAATATTCTCGTTCAATACGTCCCGAAGCAATTTTAAAAACATCTCGGGAAAACCGCTACATGGATCAAAATCAGTGCGGCATAATCTAAAATCAATATCCGTAATTTTGACATCTGGTTGGCTGAAATCAATAGAATAGGTCTTAAAATTCAAATAAGGCTTTATTTTTTCAGGCACAATGTACTGCTCGTTTTTTAATATCAAATTTACAAAATCCGCATTGGAAATATAACACTGAAACTTGAATTTTGTACGGCGTATAAACTCCTCTTTTATTTTTGTCGTTAAGCACTTATGCCATCTACCATCAACCTGAACAATAAACTGGGACTGATAAAACTTAATTCCGCAATCAAAATACGGTATCTCTATTTTTTCAAATTGTTTTTGATAAGAGATTGGCTCCGAAGCAATATAGTGCTTATAATAAAATAAACTTCTATGCAGAGCCATATAATGTCTTCGCTCCGCGTTATAGACGTTTTCATCTAGTTTATAATTCTTGAATTCCTCGCGTATTTCCTCTGCGACATTGTCACTACAAATGATATATCCATTATCATCAAATGTAATTTCCAACTTGTCAAAATAATCATCTATATTTTTTGCCAATAAAAGCCCATTATTTATATTGAATTTAGAATACTCATCATTTTCAATCACGCACAATTTATATGGCTTAATGTGTGAAGCAATCAATCCCTTATAGGGCTTTCGGCATGCCCAACACCGTACAGAGCCATAAATTTGAAGAGATTCTTCCTCCAGCTTGCTTTTATATTCTAATTGCTTTTTTGTATCTCTGTTGAGGTTAAGGTTCTTTGCCATAAATTTCTCCACATATTTTTAATCATTATATCACAATAAACATGACACATATTGTCATATATAAAATTTATTCTTCAAATTTGATATGATTATTTTTGCAAAAATCATGAAATGCCTTCTGCCCTTCATAATTAGGTTCACAGAGACCGCGCTCCCATCTGTTTATCGTCGCAAACGATACGTTCAGTTCTTTAGCGAACTTTTCCTGACTTAAAAATAATTGTAGTCGGGCGAATTTCACCTTTTCTCCAAAAGTCATAATAAACTCCTACTGCTTTATAACATTATTATAGCATATTCATTCACATCTATCAACCGAATTTAGAAAAATTGATGCAAAAGAATAAGTCCCCTGAATTTATATCAGGGGACTTATTCTTCGTTGTTATCTTCAAAACTGTATTCGTTCAGTTCTTCAAAATCCAAAAATTCAGCAAGAGTCATGTTAAAAGCATTGGCAATCTTGTGCAACGATACGATTCCTGGGTTCTTTGTGATCCCTCGCATAAGATTGTCCAACGTCGATTGTTTGACGCCGCTCATGGTAGCAAGCTTATTGATTGAACAACTTTTCTTTTGGCAAAGCTGCTGTATTCGTTTAACTATTATTTCGGAGTATTCCATATATCGACCATTATTACCCGTATTCGGTTAATATATAATAGCAGAGTATAAATGCTGTTTTACCCATATTCGGGTAATTTGGTTGACATATCGAAGGAAATTCAATAAAATATTTGTAAGATTACCCGAATACGGGTTATAGGAGGCAATTATTTTGGCTGTGTGTATGTTTACAGGGCATCGCCCGAAAGGATTATCATTTGGCTATAACGAAAGGGACAGCCGTTGCAAGAAATTAAAAAAGGCACTAAAAAAGCTAATCTTAAACAAGATACAGGAAGAAAATACAACTGCCTTTCTATTCGGAATGGCTCTCGGTACAGATATTTTTGCCGCTGAGATCGTCTTGAAACTTAAAGAGAAGTTTCGCGATATAACCTTGACTGCCATTCTCCCTTGCCGCACACAAGCCGCAAGATGGAATAAGGAAGCAATTACAAGATATGAGCACATTTTGGCTAAGTGCGACAAGGTCATTGTTTTGCAAGAGGAGTACACCTCAAGTTGTATGCACAAGCGTAACTTATATATGGTTGAACATTCTGACTGTGCTATAGCCATGGAGCGGTACCGAAGGCGGAACAGCAAATACTATTCGCTTTGCAACAGATAGACACTTGCCTGTTACAGTCTTAGATCCGACAACGTTTGGGACGTATAAACTTTAAAATATTAATTTACCGCACATTACATCTTTGCTCCGTAGGGTGGCTCAAAATTTTTCAACTTTTTTCGCTCCGAGTGAAATTTGGGGCGCAAATTTAATCTGCTTAGATGTGTAGGGTTCTATTCCTCAAAGCCAGTGGCGCTTTTCATGCTCCGCTGGCTATTTTTTGAAATACGGATGAAATATTCGCCTTATAAGCATAAAAACAGCTCCTTACCTGACTACCACTTGTAAGGGGCTGTTTATACGTAGCCATCTAAAAAATCTTAAAGTCAGAGGCTCCGATTTTGCTATTCTCGTGGCTACTAAGTGAGGATGGCTATTCTTTTGGTTGTCTCTCTTTTAAAAGTAGATGAAATATGTCATTCAGGGGGATGAACTTTTGCCATTTTCGTGGCTTTTAATTGAGAGATTTTACTCGCTCGAAGAAAAAATATTTGTAAAATCTTCAGAACGATACCCCAAAAATCCCACTTTTCGTGGCTATTAAGTGAAGGGACTTTTTATGACCTGTATGTATTCAGATAAAAATTTTGAAAAAACGTCAAAGTTTTTTCCCTTAATTGTCGGGTAATTATGAGGGGACTTTTAAAAGGAGACACAATACTATTCTTTTTCGAGCGAAGAAATTTTTGACTTACCCGTTGAAAAATGCCCCGTGCCGTGACTACTAAGTGAGGAGATATTCACATACAAGAAGCTGCATTCCAAACTTTTGAAATCTTGTGTCCTTGGCAATATGGAGAGACTTTTTAATACGGAATTATTTCGGTGTTTTCGGGTTTATATAGGTGAAAAATTATTTGCAAACCGTCAACTTTATAAATTTCATGTCCTTGGGTAAGTGAGGACAACTTTCTAACAATATAAATCTACCACGCTCTTTCGGTGTGGAATAATAAAAAGAAAAAAACTTGGAGGCGTTTTATGAACAAACAAACGACAATCAGACCGCCATAAATCAGGCAAGCAAACGAAAATTACAGGACAATCAAAAGTCTGATTTCGGCAAGCAAACTTGAAGTGCGTTATTGATACTTCTTCCTCTTCATGGGGTCGAAGTATAGCTCACTATACTTCGCAAGCGAAGTGCCGTTCGCTCTGCCGAGGGCTTTTAATCAGAAAAAACAAGGAGGACGATGAAATAAGCTATTTGGTTTGTCACATGGAAAAATATCACAAGACGGACATTGCGCCCGTCGAACAGGAGAACGAGCGAGATGAAAACTATCCTGCGAATAACCCGCAGATAGATTGCACTCGTACCCGAAACAATTACAACGTCATTAAGCGACAATGCTCCTACACTCAGCACATCAACAAAAGGATAGCGGAACTCGACTTGCCTACGAAAGTACGCAA
>OKWJ01001141.1_pt1 | contig 21809 bp, 14 predicted proteins | sample 1607121 | NCBI WGS metagenome assembly OKWJ01 (sample SAMN04414080, study PRJEB24778) | human gut metagenome | material: faecal | host: Homo sapiens | reverse complement strand
TTCCCCGCCCTGTAACTGCCAGCCGAACAGGTAGTCGTTTATGCCGCCCTGTACGCGGATACTCTTATTTTGCGATACGTCCGCGGTTATGGCAAACGAGCCGCTGTACAGGAGATTGAAACCGTAACACTCCCCGCTCTCTTCCCCGCAGCCCTCCGACAACACCGCCAGGAACGGGTTCATCTGGTGCGAAGAATACCCGCGGGCAGACTCGATGCGCAGCGTTCCCTCCGCGAGCGGCGTTATTACAGGTTTCCTCTCCGATGCCCACGACCCCGCGAGCCGCAGCGCCGAATAAGTGCCGCGGGTATCGGGCAGTTCCGTGCAGAAGGAAAAAGCTTTTACGACCTCCGCGGCGTCCTTCCCCGCGTTGCGCACCGCCGTATTCCGCACGAGGATATCCGAATCCTCCGATACGGAATAGCTGAGGTCGAGCTCGATGTCCGAAAAGTCGTCTCTGAGCATCAGGATCAGCGTCTCGTCCGCCTTCCGCGCGCAGGGCATCCCTTGCAGATGCAGCGTGCCTTTTACAATTTTGTGCGAAACGTAGCGGAAACGGCTCATTGCCGCGCCGTCTTTCCGCCGCACCACGACGGTCGCGGGACGGAAATCCCCGCGCCCGAAACTGCCGCACTCGGAGGGCATGCCGTCCGTCGCCATGTCCTTATTATAGTCGTCCGGGTTTGGCGAAGCAGGCAGACCGTGCGCCGCGACGAGAAACGCCGCATCCGCCGCACCGATCTTTTTGCCCCAATACAGGTGCTGCAATAAACCTGCACGGTTTATGTACATGCAGTAACTGTAACTCTTGCCGCTTAACAGAAAACTCTTAGTTTGCGATTTATAATAAATCATAATCTTCCTTAAAAATAAAATTTAATTTCGTATGAAGAACGTGTCTTTGTCGCAAAAGCCGCCCTTCCCCGCGCGTTCGATGCGCACGATATCCTCGCTCAGGATCTGAACGCGAAGGTTGCCGAAAATAATCTGTTCCATTTTCCTTATATGACAGTAATCTTTCCGTTTTCGATCGTGAGTTTTCCTGCCAATCGTATGTCTTGCGACGACGCACCGATGAGAATTTCATAGACGCCGTCATCAACCGTCCAACAGTCTTTCGCCGATGACCAGTAGGCGAATGCGGACTTTTCGAGAATGACTTCCTCCACCTTTTTCTCGCCTGCTTTTACTTCCGCTTTTACAAAGCCTTTCAATTCCTTTACAGGGCGATAGACCATGGGCATACAGGGGCGAATGTAGACTTGCGCGACCTCTTTTCCTGCACGCGTTCCCTCATTTCTGATTTCAAAGCGAATCGTTACACGCTTGCCGTCCGTTCTCGCGTTTAAACCGCCGTAGGAAAATTTCGTATAGCTCAACCCGTATCCGAAGGGAAACTGCACCGCCTCCGGGTGGCGGTCATAATAGCGGTACCCCACATCCAGCCCCTCTTGATAGCGTGTGACCTGGCTGTCACGGTATTCTGTTGCCGTAGGCGTTACATCATACGCCTTGGGGAAGGTTTCGGAAAGTTTCCCGCTCGGGCACACTTTGCCCGTGAGGATATTTGCGATCGCTTCACCGCCCCGTTCCCCGGGGAATCCTGCCCATACCACGGCGGCGACTTTATCGAGCCACGCACTCATATCGACAGGCGCACCCGCAAAGAGAACAACAACAGTGTTCGGATTGGCGGAAGCCGTATCAAGAATTGTACGTTCCTGTGCGGGGGTAAGTTTCATCGTCTTTCGGTCGTTTCCTTCGCTCTCTACGCGCGCACCCGTACCCGCGAACACGAGGTTTACATCTCTCTCGGCGGCGTTCTGTACGGCTGCCCCGGGAGTCATAAAAGTATCGTTGACGCCGTCGTCGGTAAACGCGGGCTCATAAAGAATATCTCCGTATTCTTTTTCCAACAGCTCCTTCATATCAAACATTGGCGTAAGTCGGATGACCCGTGCAGAACCGCCGCCCGACAAAAGCTCAGGGTTTTTATTCCATTCATAGGCGCAGGGACGGGCGTACCAACCGCAGATAGCGAGTTTCTTTTTCTTTGCAAGCGGCAGTATGCCGTTGTTTTTCAGCAGGACGATGCCCTCCTCCTCCGCTCTCTGCGTAAAGGCGATTCGCTCCTCTTGGGTGTATTTACGCTTTTTGCCTTTCTGCAATTTTTTGCAGCGTGCGACAAACTCCAAAACCTGCCCTGCAAGTTCATCAAGTGTTTCGTCTGAGAGTTTGCCTGCCTTGTAGTCGGCGACAAGCTGCTCATAGTGATCTTTATGGAAGGGCATCTCCAGCCCGAGCCCTGCGTTTGCCGAGGCCGTCCTGTCGCGCACGGCGTCCCAGTCGGATATGATGATCCCATCAAAACCGAACTCCTTTTTTAAGACATCAAACCCCTTTTTATACTCTGCCGCACGCACTCCGTTGATGCGGTTGTAGCTGCACATAAGCGACACGGGCTTTGCTTCACAAGCGATCTCGAACGGCTTATAGTATATCTCGCGAAGAACACGCTCATCGACGTCGCTCGTCTGTTGACGGCGGTTGATCTCCGAATTGTTGGCGCAAAAGTGTTTGACGCACGTCCCCGCTCCCTCCTCCTGCATGGCGGAAATATACTCCCTGCCCATGACGCCTGCAAGGAAAGGATCTTCCGAAAGATACTCAAAGTTGCGCCCGCACAGAGGATCGCGCTTGATATTCACCCCGGGACCCAGGACGACGTCCGCGCCCGCGTCGAGACAGTCGTCCGCGACACATTCGGCGTACGCGCGCACCACTTCCGTGTTCCAAGTATTTGCCAATATCTGCATGGAGGGATATGCAATGGACGGGCGATCATCCTGCCACGCATTCGGATCGAGCGGCATACGAATGCCCATGGAGGCGTCCGTCATGCGCACCCGTTCAAGGCTGCCCTCAAAGTCTTCCGTGTGCCAATTTCCGTGCCCGCACAAAAGGCGCAGTTTTTCCTCTGTCGTCAGTTCTTTAACTGTTTTCATGATAAACCCCTTATAAACGTTTGAAAATATCGTTTGCCCGCGCGAGCATGGCGGGAAAATCGGAGAGTTTCATCTTGCCTTCCATGTCGCGGAATTCCGCCATGAATTGCAGCGTTTTCGGCTCGCCCTTCATCCACGCAATTTCGCTGCCCGTAAAGATGCCGCCGAATACTTTGTTAAACGCCTGCACCGCCTTCGGGTTTTCAAACACTTCCAAAACCGTGCTTTCGGGCGTGAAAGGCTCTGTATAGAGTTCCTCCGAATCACGCTCAAAGGTATATTTGCCGCCTTTGACGAAAACGGGCGCTTCGTTCGGAAGTACGATTTCCGCCTCGATCTGACCGGGAATTTCGATAACGTATTCGATTTTTCCGTCCTTTTGGCTGTACCCCGAAACGATTTTGCCGCGCACGCTCTCGTATTCGGCATACAGTTTCGGAAGCCCTTTGACGGGGTGCGGCGCAATTTTTATCTTCGCAAAGCCTGCCTCTTTCGCCTCGATGCCAGCGACACGGCGGTAGACAAACTCCATGACGCTCCCGTAGGCGTAGTGGTTGTAGCTGTTCATGCCGTCGGGGTTGGGCGTGCCGTCGGGCATCAGGCTGTTCCACCTCTCCCAGATGGTCGTTGCCCCCATGTCCACCTCGTACAGCCAGCCGGGGAAACCGTTGTTCATAAGCACTTTCCGCGCCGTTTCAAAGTAGCCGTTGTCCGCCAGCACGAACAGCAAAAACGGCGAACCGATGAACCCCGTCACCATGCGGTAGCCGTGGCGCACAACGTTTTCATTGAGCTGTGCGGCGAGCTTGACGCGGTACTCTTCCGGGATAATGCCGAAGTGCAGCGCAACGGCCTGCGCCGTCACCGTGTCGCATGCCAGCATTCCGCCCTTGGTGATATATTCTTCCCGCACGCGCGCAAGGAGCTGTTCGTACTTTTTGCGGTAGATCTTCTCTTCCTTTTCCTTCCCGAGAAGATGCGCCGCGTCCGCCGTGCATTTCAGCGTGTGAACGTGCAGAACATTGGTGAGGAAATAGACGTCCGTTCTGCCGATGACGCCGTTCCCCAAAAGCAGTTCGCCGTCCATGGCGAGCCAGTCGCCGTACTCGTGCCCGCGCACGATGAGTCCGTTCTCCATCGTCTCCTCGCGCGCGGAGACGAACTTCTCCATGGCGGGGAAGTTCTCTTCCAAAAAGGAAATATCCCCGTACATTTCGTACAGCGTCCACGGGACCATGGTGATCGCGTCGCACCACATGGCGTCCGTCGCCCGATTCTCCTCCGCGAGGCAATCGGGCGCGACGTGCGGGATCCGCCCATCCGCCGTCTGATCGTCGCGCAGCGCTTTCAGCCACTTTTTCATGAACGTGCGGATATCGTAGTTATACGCCGCCGTGCGGCAGAATGCGTTGATGTCCCCCGTCCAGCCCAAACGCTCGTCCCGCTGTGGACAGTCCGTCGGAATGTCGACGAAGTTTCCTTTCTGCCCCCATATTACGTTTTCGCACAGTCTTTGAAAACGCGCGTTGTCCGTTTGAATATGACCCGTGCGCCGCATATCGGTATGGCGGACGAGGGCGGTAAAACCCTCCTTCGGCAGCTCCGCGCCCTCAACACAGAGATAGCGGAAGCCGTGAAAGGTGAACTCGGCAGACAGCGTATGCGCGCCCTTGCAGGTAAAGGTGTCCGTCGCCTTCGCCGAACGCAGGTTATCGGTGTAGAAATTGCCGTTCACCAGAATTTCGGCGTGCCGCAAAACGAGCGTGCCGTCGAAACCGACGGGCGTTTTTACTTCCGCCACGCCCGCAAGGTTCTGCCCGAAGTCGTACACGAGCTCGCCCTTCGGCGTGCGGATGACCTCTCTGACGGGAACGCGCTCCACGGTGCGCACAGGTTCGCACATCTGCGGCACGAGCGCCTTTTTATCGAACGCAACGGCGACGGGCGTGAGCGGCTTTAAGTCCACCGTAAAGTCCTGCGTTTCGCCGTCATAGATGCCGCTTTCGCGGATAAAACTCTCGCGTGCGCTCCAGCTTTCGTCCGTGGAGAGAATACGTTTTCCGTCCGCAACGAGGTCGGCGCAGACGGCGGTCTGTTTTCCGTATGTATCGCGCTTTCGCTCCCATGTGAGCGGACCGCAATACCACCCCTCTCCCGCCGTGAGCGAAAGGATATTTTCGCCCTCTTTGACGAGGGACGTGATGTCGTACTCCTGCACCTGCAGGGTCTTGTTGTACGACGTCCAGCCGGGCGCGAGATACCCGTCTCCCACCCGCACGCCGTTCACTTCCGCAAAGTACACGCCCAAAGCCGTAGCGCGCAAGGTCGCTTTTTTTGCAGAACGCACCACGAATTTTTGTTCCAAGGAAAAGACGTTCGCCCCTTCCTTTACACCGATAAATGTTCCGTTCAACATATCATTTCCTCAACACGAGCACCTCGTAGGGCGCAAGTTCGATATTTCCGCAGAGCGCTCTGCCCGTGAGCAGATCGGTGTGCGTACTCTCCAAAAAAAGGCTGCCGCACCTTCCCGCCGTCTCCGCGGCGATGATGCCGCTTTCCTCGCCCGTCCTTTGCGTAAGCGTGATATTTTCGCTCGCCTCGGCGATCGGCGGAAGATCAATAAGGCGCAAAATGTCGCCGTGCGCGAGAACGCTGCCGACCAGAACGACCTTTCCCCTGCCGACCTTGCGCTCGGTGATGACGGAATAGGGCGCGAACTCGCCCGCCGAATAATGGGCAAGGCTCTTTGTCCCTTCCCTGCATTCAAAGGCGTCGTACCACACAGAGATGCTGCACTCGCCGTCGTTTTCCCACCCGGCGCGGAACACGTCGTTCCCGATCGGGCGCTGATACTTTACATACACGCCAGCAAGGTCTTCCAAAAAGCCGAACACGGAGCCGGTATACCGGCGCACGTTCCCGTCCATGATGTCGGACATGGGCCCCACGATCCACGTTCCGCCCTTTTCCACCCACTTTATGACGCGAGCTTTCAGCCCGTTCTCATCGGCGACCGCAAGGAAGGGCGAAAGGAGAACCTTGTACCCGTCCAAACCGTGCTGCGTGTCGATGACGTCCACATTATAGTGGCGGAAAGCGGAATAATACCTTCCGATCAGCTCCGCACGGTAATTGAACCCCTTGACGAGCGGCGCGCTCTCGAAGCTGTTGAGCGCGGTACTCGAATAGTGTAACACAATTTCCGAACAAATGCAAGAGTTCTGCAAAAATTCACCGCACTTTTTCAGGTCTGCGGCGGCGCGCTGTACTTCCTCCGTTACCTTGTACTTCCGTCCTGCGGGGGCATACAGCGCTCCGTGCGCCAGTTCGTGACCGTTCGGGTGCGTGCGTAAGAGCCAGTACAGATTCATCTGCGCGCCGCGCGCAAAGGGCAGCATGGTGTTCGCGTAGCATTCACCCGCGGGGCGGCACCCCCCTTCCGCATACTCGCTGCCGTTCCAGCCGACCTGCGTTTCCATTACCCAGAACGGCTTATCCTTGACGCAGCGCACGAAATCATACCCGAACGCCGTATCGGCGAGCGCGGAAGCGGGCTCGTAGTGGTTATATTGTGCGACATCCAGCTTTTCGTTGATCTTATAATAGCTCATGCTGTTGTGCTGCATCATGTTGGTGCCGACGTTGCCGCACCCGAATTTATGTAAAATATCCGCCTGTTCTTCGACGTAGCTTTTTACCTGCGCGTACTGAAACTCCCGCCACGCCTTGCGCAGCGACGGGTGCCGCCACTGCCTCGGATACGGCGGCTCAACGTCATCAAAGCTGTCATAGGTCAACGACCAGCGCGCCATGCCCCACGCCTTGTTGAGATTTTCGATGCTGCCGAATTTGTTTTTCAACCAAACGCGGAACGCCGCCTTGCAGTTTTCGCAGAAACACCCCTCGTTGTAGGGGTAAATTTCGTTATCGATCTGCCAGCCGACGACGGCGGGATCATTGGCAAACGCCTCCGCCATTTTGGTGACGATGATGCGGTTTTTCTCCCGCATCACTTCGGAGGTCTTGCAGGTGTGACAGCGGGAAGAGACGTCCGCGCGGATCAGATCGTGCATGACCATGCGCGTTTCGGGATATTTTGTCAGGAGCCATCTGGGCGGCGTTGCCGAAGGCGTGCAGAGTACGGTATATATCCCGTTTTCATACAGCTTTCCCACGATATTTTTCAGCCAGCCGAGCTGAAAATCGCCCTCTTTCGGCTCCATCCTGCCCCACGCAAATTCTGCCACGCGCACGCAGTTTAAGCCCGCTTCCTTGATGCGGGCAATGTCCTTTTCGTTCTCCGCTTCTTCCCATAATTCGGGATAGTACGCTGCTCCTAAATATAGCTTGTTCATTTTTCTGCTCCCAAAATAGTTCGTCGGCTCCATGAACGAAAAAGGATAGGTCAAACGCTCTGACCTATCCTTCTGCTCCGATAGGGGAAAGCCGATTTTTTCATATCATTTTGTCGTTTCCCCGAATATCACTTATACCAAGGCGCGGGGAGGGAGTCCCCTCCCCGCTTCTGTTGTTTTACTCCTGCACGTTCGGCGTGACGGTAATGGACGAGAATTCCCATTCCACGCCGCAGCCGTAGAAAATAATTTCCGTTTCGGCGTCGGCAGAGGCACAGGTGACCGTACCGATCTCGACCCACTGCGATTCAGCGTTCTGCGCGAACAGCGTCACGCTTGCGCCCTCGCGGACGATGCGCATATTCGCGCCGTTTTCGCTGCGCATGAGCGTATCGATCCAATCATAGGTATGACCGTCTGTGCCGAACTGCGGCTTATTCTGCCCTTGGGTAATTTCGTTGGATATTTTTTCATCCAGCATGTCAAAAATGTTCGCCTCGCCCTTGGGCAGGAAGAACAGGAAGCCCTCATTCCCCTTTGCCATTTGAACGGCAATGCGCTGCGACGCCCACTCGTTTTCCGGCCACCCGGACTGCGAGTTCGTAACATTTTTGACGGTGAATTCAAGGGTGACGTTCGTACTCTGCTTCACTTCATCGGAAAGAGCAAGTTCCGCGGAGCCCGACCATTGATTGCCTGTATAATCGGCGACCTCGCCATTGATATTGATCGTACCGTTCTTGTTGTCCACCGTCACTTTGTCGTTGGAAGCATGGGCGATCGTGCGATAGAGGGTGAGCGTATATTCGGTCGTCCCTTCCGTTACGGTAAGGCTCGCCGTCTTATAGCCGTTCGCCGTCACGGTGTAGGTATCGGGCGAAAGCCTGAGCGCCTCCGCCTGCCCCACCGTATAGGTGTAAACCGACTTGGCGCTTGTGAAGGTGATCACGGTGCCTTCCGCAACATCTTCCGACGTTTCGCCGTCCAGCGCAACGCCTTCGAGCGTGAGGGTCACTTCCACTTCGTATTTGACAACGGTCTCTTCCTGCGTCGTCACGGTGCCGTCGGGCAGCCAATAATTTGTGCCGTCCGTGTAATATTCGATATTGCCGGGTTCGGCCGTGGAAACGGGCGCCTTTTCGCGAACATAGGTGATCTCCTCTGCCGTGACGGACGAGAACTCCCATTCCACGCCGCAGCCGTAGAAGACGATCTCCGTCGCGGCACTGCCGCAGGCGACCGTACCGATCTTCACCCACTCCTCTTCTGCGTTCTGCACGAACAGCGTCACATTCGCGCCCGTGCGGACGAGGCGCATGTTCACGCCGCTTGCTCCGCGCATGAGCGTATCGATCCAAGAAAGGGCAGAGCCGCTTTCACCAACGCGCGTTTTTCCTTCGTCGCGAATGCCGCCGTCCGTCAGATCGAAGATGTTTGCCTCGCCCTTGGGCAGGAAGAACAGGAATCCTTCATACCCCTGCGCCATCTGAATGGCGATGCGCTGCGACGCCCATTCATGACTCCCCGTCGACGCCTGCGAATTCGTAACGTTCCTGACATTGAATTCAAGGATGACCGCCGTGCTTGCTTTGAGTTCCTCGGAAATATCCAGCGCCACGGAATCCGACCATCTGGTGGCATTGTAATCGGCAACATCGCCTTCGATCGAAATGACCTTTCTAAGCGTTACGGTGACAGCGCCGCCGCTCGTGGAAACGTTGATCTCCTGCGTGCGGTAGCCGTCCGCCGTGACGGTGTAGTCGCCTGCGACCATTTCGGCGGGCGCTTCTTCGCCGACCGTATATGTATAGGTGGCTGCGCGGCTCGTGAAGGTGATAACGGTACCCGCTGCAACGGCTTCTGACGTTTCGCCGTCCAGCGCGATGCCGTTTACCGTAAGCGTGACAGCGACGGGCATATAGAGCATAACGCCATCTTTCGTCGTCTGCTCGCCGTCTTCAAACCAATAATTCGTGCCGTCCGTGTAGTAAGCATAGTTGCCGGGCTTTTCAGGCGTTGCCGCTGCTGCCTCATGATACGTCAGTTTCTGCACGGCAACGGAAGAGAATTTCCATTCCACGCCGCAGCCGTAGATAATGATATCCGTTGCTGCGTCGGCGCAGGCGATCGTTCCGATATTCACCCACTCCGAGTCTGCGTTCTGCGCGAACAGCGTCACATTCGCGCCCGTGCGGACGAGGCGCATGTTCACGCCGCTTGTTCCGCGCATGAGCGTATTGATCCAATCATACGTATGGCCGTCTGCGCCGAACCGCGTTTTCCCTTCGTCGCGGATGCCGCCGTCCGTCAAATCGAAGATGTTCGCCTCATTGCTCGGCAGGAAGAACAGGAAGCCCTCGTATCCCCTTGCCATCTGAACGGCGATACGCTGCGACGCCCATTCGTCATTCCCCGACGCCTGCGAATTCGTAACGTTCCTGACGTTGAATTCAAGAACGACGCCCGTGCTTCCGGCAACGTCTGCGGGGAGAACAAGCTCTGCAGAGCCTGACCACGCCGTGTTCTGATAATCAGCAACGCTGCCCTCGATGGTAATGGAAGCCGTCTTGTCCTCTACCGTCACTTTGTCATTTGAACCGTAGGCGATGGTCGCATACAGCGCAAGCGTATACTCGCTCGTACCCTGTTTGACCGTAAACGTGCTGCGCCTGTATCCGTAAAGTTCCACCGTGTAGTCGCCGACAATGATGGAATCAAGCTCCAGCGCTCCGTTGTTTGCTACGGCAAGCCCCTCGTACCGATTGGCGGAATAAGCGCCGAGGAGGCTGAGCGCGCCGTCGACGGCGGTAAAATCGGGCGACTCGACCTTGTTCCCCGCCGTATCGTACACTTCGACCGTGACCGTGACAGACTGCTCGACGAGCTGTGCGAGCACGAGGGCATCGCGGTCGATCTCTTTCTTGCCGTCAATGTCTTCGTAGCAGGTATTGCACTTGCTGCATTCGTAGTGGGCGCGCATCCCTGCCGACGAAGTAGTCGGCTCGACGGTTTCTACCCATTCGATGTTGTGCCCCGCCGGAAGAGTGACGGACGCAACTTCTTTCGTGCCCGCCTCGTCCGAAAAGTTCAGATCGCAGCGGGAACACGACCAATATTCGATATTGCCGTTCACCGTGCAAGTCGCCTCGACCGCTTCGTGGTGGGTCATGTCATGCCCCAGCGCCGCGATCGTGACGTCCGCATCCGAAAGTTCGGTTTCGGCGTTCTCGTCCGCAAACAGTTTTCCGCAGTGCGAACAGAGGTAATACGCCTCATGTCCCGCATCGGTGCACGTTGCCGCCACTTCCCCGACGTAAGAGAGCGAATGCTCCTCTTCGGCACATGCCGCGAAAACGCCGAGCGACAGCGCGAGGAGCGCCGCCGTGAAAAGCACGGCAAGTTTCTTTTTTCCCTTCATAATTTCCCTCCTGTGATTTTTAAGCCGCAAAAGCGGCAATTTAACGTTTTTTGCCTTTCAGGCATTCTTTTCAAATACGGGCTCCACCGTAACGTTGCCCGCCGAAACGAAGGAATAGACGTTCTCTACAACTTCTTCCGCAACGTCCTCTCCGTTCACATAGAGGTGCGCGAGGCGCCAGCCTTCGTCGGGCGCGATGTTTAAATTCACCATGTCGCCCGTGATCGTCCAGTCGTACCCCCACTCTTCGGTGACGGTGCCGCCCTCCGCTTCCTCGATCGTAAGATCGTTTGAGATAAATCCGTTGCGGTCGAATACGTACCCGCAATTAGGTTTGCCCCAGCCGTTGAGAGAGCTTTGTCTGCCGCCGAAGTTATACCACGTGCGCAGGCTCCAAATGTCGCTGCCGTATTCGTCGAGCGTGGCAGAGATCATCGAGGGATTGAAGTACACCGTGGAGGTGCATTCGCTCCTGCCGAACAGGGCGTAGGGCATGAAATACTCGACATAGTACTCGTAGCATTCGCCCTTGGTGATGTCTCCCACCCGCCGAACGGCGTGTACGGGGGTGACGTTCTCTTCCGTATACATGACCTGCAGACCGCCCGAAACGAACTCGGAGATCTTGAACACGTTTGCGGCGGTATTTTCTATTTCGTACACGTCATCGCCTGTCGTTGTCGCATCGCCGAAGGCAAAATAGCCGCTGAAACAGGTCTGGTTGCCCGTGGCGACGGAAGAGCTGTACACGGCGGCGCGGCTGTCGACGATGTGCGCCGCAACGACGATGCCCGTCTCCGAAAAATAGGTCGTCATTTCCAGCGTGCCCGTCTCCGTCTGCCCGCTCTGCTCCCAGATCTTGTTCGCTTTCAGCCAGTTCCTGCCCGAATAAAAACTTTCGTCGAACACGCCGTCAATGTTGATGCCGGGGTCGACAACAACGCTCGAACCGCTTGTATACAGGATATACTCGTCCGTTTTGTCCGTGATGCGGTAACTGTATTCGGGGCCGTCTACAAAGTTTTCGCTTGTTCCCGCGCAGCCTGCAAATGCGAAGCAGGCAGCCATCGCCGCAGCGCCGAGAACGACGCTGATGCGTTTTACGATTTTTTTCATGATCTCCCCTCCTTACGCCTGCGTATCCGCAAATTTACCGACGAGCGCCACTTCCGCGACGCCGACGCCCTCTTTGCCTTCCGGCACTTCCACGGTGAAGCGGATCGCCTTTACGTTTGCAAGGCTTGCAAATTCCGCATAGCACCCGCCGCCGAAGATGGTGTAGTACCGCCCGGTCACGATGTTATAAATGCTGTTGCATTCGCTGCTGTAGTTGAGTTCGGGGATCAGATACACCTTCTCCTGCCCGTTCTCTTCGCAGACGAAGGCGATGTTTTTAATGCTTTCAAACATCGTTTCCTCGGAATTGGAGTTGTAGAACAGGATACCGCGAAGCTCGCGCGGGCTTTTCAGCGTGATCTCGAAGGTAGATGTCTGCACGATGCTTGCCGCGGCGGCGTACTTTTCCTCGAACGCCTGGCTGCAAACGGTGAAGCAGGAGAACAGACCGTCGATCATGCTGTCTGCCGAGCTGCCCTCGGCAAGTTCGCCGCGGATGAGCTGAATACTCTCCAACGCGCCCGAAATATCGCCGTATTCCCCGCCGATGCCGAAGGACGGCTGGGTGGTGACGGTCGGCCCGTTGACGTGCATAACGTCGAGCGGCTGCCCGTCTGCGCCTTCCACCGTGACCCACTTCACTTCGTCGAAACGCACCGCCCTGTCTTCATAGGTGTAGAGGTTCGTATGCGCATGATAGGCGATCATCAGTTTCTGCTGCCCGTCTACGCTCACCGTAAAGAAGGAATGATGCCCGGGGCCGCCCACCGCGTGGTTTTCGCCCAGATCGTTGCTCAGGATCATGCCGTTTTCCTCGTCGGTGAGTTTGCGGAACGGGCCGAGCGGACTGTCGGAAACCGCCTGCATGACGCCGTAGGAAGATTCCAGATAGGAGCCGATGGAAAAGGTGAGGTAATACTTGCCGTTGTGTTTGATCATGAACGGGCCCTCGTTGCAGTAGGAAGCCATCTCTTCATAGTACACCCCGTCAACCGTTTCGCCGTTCATATATTTCACATAGTCGTCGATCGTATAGTAACCGCAGGCGGTGAGCGTTTCGTACGTCGACCAATCGGGCGTAAACCAATCGGTCATCTTTACCCCTGCGATCGCGCCTGGCGTCTGCGACCAATAGAGATACTTCTCGCCCGTATCGGGATCAATATAGGGAGAAAAGTCGATGCAGCGCACCCACCCATTGTCGCCGCCCACATAGCCGCGGTCAACGGTATAGATCGAATAGCCGGACGTGCTGTCCGGGACCCCCGAGGCTTCAAACGCCGCCATGTACGACGCATTGTCAAACAGAGCATATTTTGCATACGACTGCGGGTAGGAAGTGTTTCTGTCGTCAAAGGCAACGGGAACGAACGGTCCCGACGCTTTTTCGGACGTCGCCACGATCGGCATATAATAGGGAGCGGATGTCCCTTCGCCCGCCGTCTTATCTGCGGGCGGGTTCACGGTGAAAAACGCATAATAAAGTTTGTCCTTTTCGTCGTAGATGACTTCGGGCGCCCACAGGGCGTCGGAACCCGACAGCTCTTCCGGAAAGGATACGAAACTGCCGCCGCTCTCCCAGGTCACAAGATCTTTGGAGCGGGAATAGGTGAGCCCCGTCACATACGCGTAGTAGTATCCGTCGCGCGACGTGTTGTCCAGAACAAGCGGGTCTGCGCCGCTAAGGTCGGTGTTGTTCCGCCGCCAAAGTTCCTTGTTATAATAGGGCTTGTAGGGATCGGCAAGCTCTTCATAATGCGTGCCGTCGTAATAGGAGAGTTCGGTCGCCGCCTGATAGACGGTCTCCGTCTGCTCTCCGCACGCCGCAAACAGCGGGAAACACATGAGTGCGGAAAGCCCCGCCGCAATGATTTTTGTCAGTTTCATTCAATTTTCCTCCTGATGATTCTGCCGGTTTGCGCAGCCTTACTCTTTTCCGCCGCCGATGTTGATGCCTTCGATGAAGTACTTCTGCATGCCGATATACAGAAGGATGAGCGGGAGCATGGAAATAAACGCGGCGGCGCACTTGGCGTTGTTGTAGCCGTTCCCTTCGCTGAGCATTCCCGTCAGTTCCGAGAGCGCGAGCTGCAGGTTCCAGAGCGACTTATCGTTATACAGATACATGAGCTGCGCCGAATAGCTGTTGTAGCCGCCCACGAACGCGAACAAAAACTGTGCGAGGATCGCAGGCTTGCCGAGCGGCAGAGCGATGGAAAAGAACAGCCGCACCGTGCCCGCGCCGTCGATCTTCGCCGCTTCCACGACCTCGTTGGACAGCGCGCTGTCGTAATAGGTGCGCAGAAAGAAGATGGTGCCGGCGCTGCCGAACAGCCCGGGGATGATGAGCGGCAAAAGCCCGCGCGCGCCCCCGACCCAGCCGATGTTCACATAGAACAAATATCCGACGAACCCGAACGCCCCGAGAGGCAGCATCATCGTGAACACGTTCGCAAGGAAAAATATCTTTCTGCCCGGGAAACGGAATTTGGAATACACAAAGGCGACCAAAGCCGAAACGAACAGCGAGATCACGGTGGGAACGAGCGTCTGCCACATCGTATTGAGAAATCCGATAAGCAGCGACGGCACTCCGTTCACGGCATTGGGATCGAGCGTGAAGATAAGTTCATACCCCTCCGCCGACCATTCATAGGGAAACAAATGGAATTCGCTTGCCCCTATCTCGTAATCGGACATAAACGATGTGCAGATGATGACAAGAAAAGGAACAAACAGGATGAGCGTATAGAGTACCAGCGCAATATACGTGACGAGTTTTGCAACGGGAAAACTCTTTTTTGCCTTCCCTTGGCGAATCGTTTTTTCCATATTACTGATCCTCCAACGAAAGAATGCGCTTGCGGATGAGGTACACGGACGGGATCATCATGACGATGAACAGAAGCCAACTCAGGATCGAGGCATACCCCATGTTGCCGAACTGCACGCCCTCTATGTAGATGTAATACATGAGCGCCAACCCCGCATTTTCAGGCCCCGCGTACCCGTCCCAGCTCATGGGCGCCATGATCCGCGCCGCATCGAAGGTGGTAAGCCCCGCCGTGATGCCCGCAAGGACCAAAAAGAATGTGATGGTGGAAATGCCGGGGATCGTGATGTACCAGAACTTTTTGAAAGCGTTCGCGCCGTCCAGCTCCGCCGCTTCGTACAGCGCGGGGTTGATGGACTTGAACGCCGAACAATACATGACGATGCCGTAGCCGGGCGCCTGCCAGATGACGGAGATGAAGATCGCCCACGTCAGCGTGGAGGGATTTTCCATGTTGTTCAGCCAGTCGATGTTCGTGCCGAGCAGCGAGTTGAGCGCGCCGTTCCAGCCGAAGATGACCGTCCACATGATGGACACCGCGACCGAAGAACAGACATACGGGATGAAGTAGAGCGTCTGAAAGAGGCGCGTCCCCTTCACGCTTTGGCTTAAAAACGCCGCCATGGTGATCGCGATCGTCAGCGAAGTAAACTGTGCCAGCACCATGACGAGCGTCACTTTTATGGACTGCCAGATGGTGCCGAGGTCCTCCCCGATACGGATAAAATTGGCAAAATCGTTCCACTTGAGCGTATCGAGCTGGTTGTATTCCATCTCGCCGAACATCGCCGTGATCGAGAAAGCGATGGTGAATCCGTTAAAGACGAGAAAGGCGAGCAAAGGAATGCTGACAATGATCCAGCATACAACGTTCTGCTTGGTAAAAAATTTGTTTTTGGGAAGCCGTGTGCGCCCCGACCGGGCGTCCTCTTCCTCCGGAAGCGCGGCTGCTTTGGTCAGTTCCATGTCAGAACCTCCCGTTGAGGAAGATGTTCACTTCAGAGATCGCCCTGCCTGCCTCGGCGCCTTCGTTCGCAATAAACTGCGCGATCGTCGTATATCCCGCACGCAGCTGACCGTTGAAGGAACCGGACCAGTTGTTCACCCATTCGCCGTTTTCAAAGTACGCCCAGTCGCCGATCTCGGCGCCCTGCGCCTGGAATGCCAGCGCCCAATAGTTCTTGCCGCCTCCGATCGCGTAATACTCGTCGGACATCGCAAGGGAGGTCTGGTTGGGAACGTCGCTTATCTGCATGACGTACCGCTGCCCTTCCTCGCTTGCCGCCCAGCGGATGAACTTCCACGCCGCGTCCTTCAAAGAAGCGTCCGAACGCGCGGGAATGACGAGCGACGTAAAGCCGGCGAAAGCCGAGGTGCGCCCGACGAGCGGCGTGCCCGTAGCCTCGTCTACGGCAAGCTCGCCCGTGTAGAGCACGTCGTCGTATTTTTCGCCGATGACTTTCAGGTATTCGTTTGCAAACGTTTCGGCGCCGTCGTAGTATACGCTGCCGCCTTCGTACTCCCGCCACTGCTGCGCGGGCGCGATGTCGTATTTGCCGCGGTAGGAAGTTTCCAGCGAGGTGATCGCCGATTCGCCGCTCGCAAGGAGGGCGATCTCGCCGTTCACAAGGCTGCCCGCGGCGTTGTCGTTGGAGAACAGCCCGATGCCGTAGCCGTCCTCGCCCTGCCCTCCGTTTCCGCCGACGGGAGAGGAGAGGCGGACGAACTCATAGAGCGCGTCGTACGTGGAAGGCAGTTCGTGCACACTGCCCGCGGGCGCTTTCGCCGCCGCGGCACGATCCTGATAAGAAACGATGTCCCCCGCATAATACGTCTTATCGTTCAGTTCCAGCGTATCGGCAAGCACAAGATAGTTTGCGCCCTCGTCCGCCACCGAAAAATCGTAATTTTCGTCGTTCCAGCCGATGCAGTCGCCTCCGACCGACCACGCATAGGCGAACCACCAGTGCGTGCCCGAGCCGTACGTCGTGGGAGAGTCGGGATTATACGCGCTGCTCCTTGTGAACATCTTGGAGAGATAGCGGAACTCTTCCCAGTTCATCGGAATGCGGTTGTTGAACACTTTGTAGACAGTATCCCCCGCAAGGTTCGTGGAAGAGACCGCGCCTTCGAAGGGCGATTCTTTATATTCCGCGTAGCCGTGCGGCTGTACTTTGGCATAGGTACCCGTACCGTCCAAATCCTTTTCCGCAACGGAAATGATATTGATGTCCTGATCTTCAAAGGCGGGAAGGCTGTAATAATACGCCATCGGGTCCGCGCCGAAAGGCACGCCCTGCAAATCGGCGCCTTCGCCCGCCATGCGGATGCCGTTTTCGCCCACCTCTTTGTCGATACGGAAGGTCTGCGTATAGGCTTCGGGGATACCCTCCTCGGTATAATCGCCCGGGTCGTTCGCATAATAATCGGAAAGATCGGTAAAGAGTCCCTCGATCGCCCACGATTTGAAGTTCTCGTCCGTCACCGTAAGCACGTCGGGCGTATCGACATAGAGAGCCGTGCGCTCGATATTCTGGCGGTTGTCGCCCTCGACATATACGCCGTCCTCGATGCCCTGCCCCTTGTTGTAATCGTTGATCATGTTCTGCATGATGCGGTTTTCCGAAATAGACGCCGTGTACCAGAAACGGATCGTCGTCTGTCCTTCCTGCGGACCGCCGCCGCAGCCGACAAGCCCAAAGGCCATACTGCCTGCGAGCAACGTACCGAGCACGATCGCCGTAAGTTTGCCAAGTTTTCTCATTTTTCACCTCTTACTGATTTTTTTATTTATTGTAATGCAGTTCAAAACGCTGATAGTGTCGTTGTCCGATTCGTTCGTCAAGCTCAACGATCATCTCGACGATACCGCGAACGTTCTGTCCCCTTGCTGTTCCTTCGGCTGACAGTCGTCAAACCCGACCGTGCTTGCAGTCAGTACACCCGCGGCGAAAAGCGCCGCTGCTTTGAAATGTTGCATCATTTTACCTCCATTTGATTTTTCTTGCCTTATCTTCAACCGAAAGGTCATATTTTCCGGCGTATTTTTCAGCGATAGTCAATATTTCTTTCTTTGAGCCAGGCGAAAGGATCGTCCTCCCCGCTGCTCCTGCGGTATTCTCCGGCACTGATGCCCTTTACCTTTTTGAAGACGCGCGAAAAATACTTTACGTCCGCATACCCCACTTCGGCGGCGATCTCCTCAATGCTCATAACGTTGCTCTTCCTGAGTTTTTCGCAGGCAGAGGACACACGGAAGCGGTTGAGATATTCGGTGAGCGACATCCCCAGAAGTTCGGAAAACAAATGTTTCAGGTAATCCGGCGATATATAGGCATCCGCCGCTACCGCCCCCACATCCAATTCACGCCGATAATTGTTATTGATATAGATGAGGATATTGCGAAGGCGCTGAAATTTTTTTGACTGCGATTCGTCCCTTCTGTTCAGCGACCGCAACATATCCTCGATGAGATAACTGATAAGCAGCAAAAAATACCCGGAACAGCGAAGGCTCTGGACCTCGCTTGCATCGTAAGCTTCGATCATATCACCGAGCAATGCGCGAAATCGATCAAAATGACGGCTATGAACAAACGGTCTTTCTTTTTCATATCCACACGTGAAAAACAAATCATCCGCGTCGTCGCCCGTAAAGTCGATCCAGTCATATCCCCACGGCCGTTCCGGATCGGGATGGTATTCGTACTTCTCCCCCGCAAACAGCAAAAACGAATCGCCCTTCTGCAAGACGACTTCCTGCCTCTGCCCATTCACCTCATAGACGAGCGTCCCTTTTCCGCCTATAATAAAGTGCAGCGAATAATATTCCCTCGTACGCCGCTCGATCTTTTTGACCGGGCTGCACCACTCTTCACAGCACCGCAGGACGGAGATCCGATACCGTTCATGGTTGAACAACGCTTTTCCGCTGACATCTGCTTCGATATAACTCATTTCTCACCCTTTCCTTTTCGATTAAATCCTTTTGTGCGTTGTCCTTGACAACGCACAAGGGGCCCCTTGTGCTGACCGCATTCGTTCTTTTTTCATGTTTCATTATAGTTTATATCTTTTCCCCGTCAATAGTTTCATTTCAAAAAGACACAATAATCCACCTTTTCCTTAAGGAGCGAACCCTCACTCTTATTCCCAACGGATAATTCAGGACAAAAGGAAGCCCTGCCGAAAGTTTGTATCTCGGCAGGACTTCCTTTTTGTTTTAAATTTCTTTTTATTCCTCTTTCATGCCTATCACCATAGCCGTCAGTTCAAATCCTGTTTTTTTTGATCATTCGCAAAAAGCAGCCATAAAATATTATCTTTGCCCACGTTTCATAAGCGCTCGTTTTAGCCGCATACATAGCAAAAAACCTCGAAAACCGTACTGTTTTTTCGGGATGAGAATTTCTGGTTTTTCTCTATTTTTCATGTTCTCCTCCTGATTTTATTTTTACAAAATACCGCAAATCTCCTCGGTAAAACACCGCAAATTACTTCGCCAAAACACAACAAATCACCGCAAATCTGTTAAATGAAATGCCGCAAATTTATAAAATAGAGCGCAGCATATTATCTGCATGAAAGCGCAGTACGTTTCAATTCTTCCCTTTCTATTTCTTTTTCGACAAACTTTCCTCTTGACATAGTCATTCACTTGTGCTATAATATTTACATAATCGTGATTATGCTAAACTAAATTCTGTTGAGGTTGGCCATGTTTATCGGAAGAACGCAGGAGCTGCAATTTTTGAATGAGCATTATCATTCCCCCAAAGCTGAATTTATCGTCCTGTATGGCAGGCGCCGCGTCGGAAAGACCGAGCTTTTGACCGAATTTTGCAAAGACAAACCCAATCTTTTTTATGCCTGTACTGAAACGACGGATAAACAACAATTTGTGAAGTTTTCCGAATGCGTCCTCTCCTTTGGCAATTCCCGTTCTTTCATCAAGGCTTTTGCCGATTGGGAGGATGTCTTTTCCCGCCTTCCCGATCTTGCGGGGAAGGAAAAGCTCGTCATTGTTATCGACGAATTCCCCTATATGTGCAAGGGAAACAGCGGCATTCCATCCATTTTGCAGGCACTTTGGGATCATAAGCTGAAACATTCCAACCTGATGCTTGTGATCTGCGGCAGTTCTCTGAGCTTTATGGAAGATGAGATCCTCTCTTCTAAAAATCCACTCTATGGCAGAATGACAGGAAACTACAAGCTGGAACCTCTGCCCTTTTCGGATGCGATCAAATTCTTTCCCCGCTATTCAACGGAAGAAAAAATCATTGCCTATTCCATCCTTGGCGGCATCCCTCACTATCTCATTCAGTTTGACGCAAATATTCCCCTGCGCGACAATATCATCAAGAATATCCTCTCTAAAGGCGCTGTACTCTTTAACGAAGTCGAATATATCCTGCATCAGGAATTCCGCGAACCTGCCGTCTACAATACGATTGCCGAGGCCATCGCCTATGGAAGCAGCCGCTTCAATGAAATCAGCGAACGCTCCCAACTCGAAAGCAGCAAACTCTATCCCTATCTGAAGGCGATGATTGAGATCGGGCTCATCACGCACGAGTTTTCTGTTACGGAAAGTTCCAAAAATATGACCAGACGAACACAGGGCGAATACAAGTTGACGGATAGTTTCTTCGCTTTTTGGTATTCTTTCTGCTATCCCTATCTCTCCGAGCTTGTACAAGGCGAGGCGCAAACCGTCTATGAAGAAGTGATAAAGCCCAACCTGCACCGCATTTCCGCCTCCCCCTTTGAAAACATCTGCATTTCCTATTTGAGAGATCTGCGCAAGACGGGAAAAACGCCCTTCCGCTTCCTCAAAATCGGGAGATTTTGGGGGAAAGTCACACATCGGGATGAGGGTAAAAAGCCTTATACGACATCGGAAGAAATCGACATCTATGCCGCCGACAGCGCCCAAACGAAATACATTTTAGGAGAATGTAAATTTACCGGTGAGCCGTTCGATATGGGGCAACTGAAAAAACTGCAAGAGAAATTATCGCTTCAAGGCGAAGTATGGTATTATCTTTTCTCCTTATCCGGTTTTACGGACGGCGTAAAGGAATATGCGTCTGCTCATCCGAATACCGTTCTGATTACCGCCGACGATATTCTTTCCCAATAACACTTCCCCTGCGGCTGCCTTTCGGCAGCCGCTTATTTTACGCCTTGCCGTTCCCGCCGCTTACCGCTTTCGGCGCGGTACTGCTCGCTCTCGGCGGGGTGTAGTGCGGCGTGTCCTTTGCCGCTTTGATCGCCGTGTATTCGTAGTAACTTGCGGGCTTATCGGGACGGTAAAGCCCGCTCGTCGCAAAGATGCGCGTCATTTGCTCCACGTTGCCGCCGCTGTAAAACGCGACCTAATTTCCTTATCTCTCTATACAACCATTGCTATTGCTAAAAAAGTCGTTAACTTCTTCAAGCGATATAAGACAAGCGTCTCCCTCGATCGAATGTTTCAGGCAACTTACAGCCTCTGCGAAGTCTACCGCTTTTTGTAGCGTAAATTTATGCCCGAGCGCGTAGAGGAGCCCCGCCGCGAACGCGTCGCCCCCGCCGATGCGGTCCACCATCTCCATTTCATACGCGCGGCTCTGCACTTTTTCGCCGCCCGCATACAGCTCCGCCCATATTTTATTGTGCTGCGCGTCCTTGGTGCGCCTGTATGTGAACGCCACGTGCGTGAACCCGTACCGCTCCGCCAGCGTGCGTTCGTCCGTACACCCGAACAGCTCCTTCGCGTGGTTTTCGTTCACGATGCACACGTCGACGTAGCGGAACAGCCTTTCCAGCACCTTCGCCGCTCGTTCCTTCCCCCACAGCTTGCTGCGGTAGTTCACGTCGCAGGAGACGGCCGCGCCGTGCTCCTTTGCCTTGCGGCATGCCGTTTCCGCCAGCCGCGCACAGCCTTCGCCCAGCGCGGGCGTGATGCCCGTGATATGGAACCGGTCCGCGCCCGCAAATATCGCATCCCAATCGTATTCTTCTGGAACCGACTGCGAAAACGCCGATCCCGCGCGGTCATACACCACGCTTCCCGCGCGCCTGTCCGCGCCGCG
>OKWJ01001133.1_pt1 | contig 21965 bp, 19 predicted proteins | sample 1607121 | NCBI WGS metagenome assembly OKWJ01 (sample SAMN04414080, study PRJEB24778) | human gut metagenome | material: faecal | host: Homo sapiens | reverse complement strand
TACCCTTACGCGTTTGTTAAGCGGAAGCGGCCACGAGACGCAAACTTTTTCTACGGATTTACGAAAACAAAAAATAATAACAAACACTTGCCACAAACTATCAGTTGATTTACTCACCAAAATCCGCTATACTTAAACTTAAATGACATTAGGAAAGAGGTACCGGAATGGATAACGCAACCGAAGAAAGCATTATGGATATCATCGGAAAACTGAAAAAGATTGATTACATAAATCCGGAAGACATCCCTAATATTGATTTATACATGGATCAGGTTACGACATTTATGGACGAACATCTTGCTGCGTGTAAACGTCTGGATGACGATAAAATACTTACAAAAACCATGATTAACAACTACACAAAAAACGATTTTCTTCCACCACCGGTCAAGAAAAAATATTCCAAAGAGCATATGTATCTTCTGATTTTTATTTACTATTTTAAAAATGTATTATCAATCAATGATACGCAGAAAATCTTCCGCCCGCTGACGGATATGTTCTATAACAATAAATCAAGGGATATTTCACTGGAAGAAATCTACCGCGTCATTTTTGAGATGGAGCGCATACAGACAGATAATCTTACCAAAGACATTTTGAGACGATTTAAGTATTCACAAAATCTGTTTCCGGATGTTAAGGATGAAGACGAAGCAGACTTTCTCTCCCGTTTCGCTTTTATCTGCCTGCTCAGTTTTGATGCTTACCTCAAAAAACAGTTAGTGGAGCGTTTAATTGACGAAACTCTTTCCGATGAAGCGAAGCAGAAAAAAGACAAATAAATTACGGATAGAATTGAGGTTACTATGAACGAATTACTTGCAGGATTAAATGACAAACAAAAAGAAGCGGTTCTCCACTTTGAGGGACCGCTCCTTATTTTAGCGGGTGCAGGCTCCGGAAAAACCCGTGTTCTCACCCATCGAATTGCATATTTAATTGAGGAACATCAAGTACCGCCCTACCACATTCTTGCCCTTACCTTTACAAATAAAGCGGCAAACGAAATGCGCGAGCGTGTGAATAACATTATTGAATATGGTGCCGGCAGTATCTGGGTAAGCACCTTCCACTCTACCTGTGTTCGTATTTTAAGACGATTTATCGACCATTTGGGTTATGATAACGCCTTTACGATATATGATAGCGATGACCAGAAATCACTGATGAAAGATATTTGCAAACAATTAAATATTGATACAAAAAAATATAAAGAACGCACTTTCTTAAATGCTATTTCCTCGGCAAAGGACGAGTTAAAAACACCGGAGCAGTATGCTGACGAAGTAGCAAAAGAATACAACAAAAAGATTTTTGGACGGGTTTATAAAGAATACCAAAAGCGCTTAAAACAGAACAATGCTTTGGATTTTGACGATTTAATTATGCTTACTGTGCAATTATTCCAGCAGAATGCGGAAATACTAAACCATTATCAGGAGCGTTTTCCATTTATTCTGGTGGATGAGTATCAGGATACAAACACCGCACAGTTTACATTATTAAGTTTGCTGGCATCCCGCTACCAGAACCTTTGCGTGGTTGGTGACGATGACCAGTCGATTTACCGGTTCCGCGGTGCAAATATTCACAATATTTTGAATTTTGAAAAAATCTTTCCGGCAACGAAAGTTATACGATTGGAGCAGAACTACCGCTCCACTAAAAATATTCTTGCGGCTGCCAGCGGAGTAATTAAACATAACTCCATGCGTAAAGAAAAAACGCTTTGGACAACGGCTGAGGCCGGTGCTCCGATTTCCTATGGGCGCTACGATAATGAATATGAAGAGGCTCAGGGCATTGCCGCTGACATTCACCGTCAGGTAAAGGATGGCATGTCCTACAACGACTTTGCTATTTTATACCGTACCAATGCACAATCCCGTGTATTTGAGGAAAAACTTATTTACGAGGGCATTCCTTACCGGATTATCGGTGCTGTCAACTTTTATGCCAGAAAGGAAATTAAAGATATCCTCTGTTACCTGAAAACAATTAATAACAGTGCAGACGATATCGCAATTAAACGAATTATCAATATTCCAAGACGAGGCATCGGTCAGACAACCATCGGACGTATTTCGGACTATGCTTTTTCGCAAGAAATGCCATTTTACGAGGCACTTCGCCGTGTGGATGAAATTCCGGGATGTAACCGCGCCAGTGCAAAAATTCATTCTTTTGTCAGCCTGATTGAGCATTTTCGCATGAAATTACGCGGCGAAATGTATTCGCTTGAGGATATGACTCAGGAACTTTTGGATGTAACCGGTTATGTCCGTGAATTAGAGGCAGAAGACACCGATGAGGCAAATGGCCGCATCGAAAATATTGAATCTCTGATGAATAAGATTGTTCAATATGAAGAAGATAATAATGGCGGCACGTTAAACGACTTATTGGAAGACATCGCTCTCGTGGCAGACATTGACACGGTATCCGATGACGCTGAGCAGGTGCTTTTGATGACACTCCACAGTGCTAAAGGACTGGAATTTCCAAACGTTTATATTTGCGGTATGGAAGAAACAATCTTCCCGGGGGCTTCCGCCGTATTTGGCGATGACCCATCTGAACTGGAAGAAGAACGCAGACTCTGCTACGTGGGAATTACCCGTGCCATGAAAAAGCTGACGCTTACCAGCGCAAATCAGCGCATGCGTAACGGTGAAATGAATTTCAACCGCCCATCACGCTTTATTAACGAGATTCCGCGCCACTTGGTGAAACAGACCTATGGCGCAGTCCTTAAACCGGAGACCGAAAGTAAACCAACTGAATTTTCGAGAACAAAAGCTTCTCTTTATACCAAGGACCGCAAAAATCCATTTGCCAATAACCCTTACATCCAAAAGGGAATGGGAAGTGCTTCACCTGCCGGTGCTCCGGATTATCAAGTTGGCGACCGGGTGTCACACACGAAATTTGGGCAGGGCATTGTCCGCTCCCTCACAAAACTAACAAACGACTATGAGGTTGTCATTGAATTTGATGGATTTGGACAGAGAAAGCTCCGCTCTTCGTTTGCCAAACTGACAAAATTATAATTTGATAAAAAAAGTATAGTATTCCATAACTATTCGTGTTACAATATGGTTAAAGAATCTTTTTGAGAAAGGATGGTTTTTATTATGTCAGGAAAATTTGAGGAAATGATAAACAACGCTAAAATTACTGAGTTGTTAAACAAGAAAAAAGCAGAGGAAGAAAATAAAAGTTTTGTTCTTTGGATTTTGGCTATTATCGGTGCAGTTGCTGCTGTAGCTGCTATCGCATTTGCTGTATACCGTTATATGAATCCAAAGTACGCTGATTTTGATGGTGACTTTGATTATGACGAGTTTGAGGATGATTTCGAAGATGACGACATTGATGATAATGACGTTTATGTAAAGAAGACAAACTAGTTTTTATTCTCCTTTCACCCCAAAAGAACCGCCTGTACCGGACATACCGGTGCAGGCGGTTCTAATTATTTCTCTCTATTCTATTATCCTAATTCCGGAACTTTTTTTGAAATTGCAACTGCTAATGCGCCCGGTCCGATATGACACGAAACACTTAAGGAAAGCGGATCAACAAAATCCACCCGATGTCCCGGAAATTCTGTCTCTAGTTCCTTACGAAACGCCTGTGCCTCGGTATCATCTGCCGTATAAGCAACATGCATGTAAAAATTATCCCCATCCGGGTCATGGAAACGTTCTTCAAAGTCATGGCGAATTGCCTTAATCATTGTGCTTTTTGCCGCCTTCAAAGTTTTTACTTTTGCATAAGCATCTAACTTTTCTCCCTGAATCTGCAAAACCGGTTTGATTCTTAATACGGTTCCGATAGCTGCAGCCGCCGGTGTAATTCGTCCACCTTTTTTCAGATAAGAAAGCGTGTCCACCATGATATAAATACTGGACTCAAATTTCTCACGAAGCAAAATCTCCTGAATCTGTTTGCCATCATAACCATTCTGTGCCAGTTCAATGGCATCCATTACGGAGCGTCTCTGTGTAACCGAAATTCTCTGGTTATCTACAACAAAAACTTTATTTTCATACTTTTCCTCATAAGAAAGCATCATGGCAGTTCCGCAAGAGCTGCTCAATCCACTCGACATCGGAATGTAAACGATTTCATCATAACACTCTAACACACTGTCCCACAGTTTCATTAATGTATCCGGTGCCGGCTGTGATGTCATTACATCTGCGCCCTGCGCCAGATATCCATAAAACTCATCCTGACTCATGCTAATATCTTCATAAAATGTATCACCATTTACAAAAAAAGGCATTGGCACAACGTAAATGCCAAGCTTCTTTGCTTCTGACTGAGTAATCCCACTATTACTATCTGTAATTACCGCAACTTTTTTCATCTATGCAATCCCCTTTCAAAAGATACATTACATCATATCATTCTACTATTAAACTTCGTTTTTGTCAAACAACCGGTATTTCTTTACCATTCTTTCAATCCTCCGAAGAACGGGTTTATACAAACAGAACAAAAATCCGGCAGTCGCTGCTCCAAACAACAGGTTAAAAGGAAGTCCTGACAAATACACAAAACAAACCACCGATAAGGAAAGCTGCTGTGAAGTAAAAAAGATGGTATTTAAATCAACAATGGCTCCGTAGATGATAACGACAGCAAAAAAGCCATAGAGTGCTACAAGCCATCGCTTACTCTCCCGTCCGTAGAAAAATACGCCGGCAAAAAATCCTACCAGACCAAGTGCCACCATTTGAAACGGGGTCCATGAACCCTGACCAAAATAAAAATTAGAAACAAAAGCACTTAATGCCCCTGTCACAAAACCTACTTCACCTCCAAAACTCACGCCCGCTAAAATTACGACAGCCGCGATCGGCTTTATCTGCGGCAAAAAGAAAAATGCAATTCTTCCGGCAATCGCAAGTGCACAAAGTGACGCAATCATCGTAAGCAGCATAACACCCGGCCGTTCTTTTTCAAAGTGAGCAAAAAAGCCAAACAAAGCAATCAGTAAAACCGCCATACTCACAAGGTAATAATTTTCTCCCTTTAACACAAATATTTCATAAAAAAGCAATACAAAGGCAAGTATGCCAAGGATACTATTGCGAATTTTTTCTTTTTGCATATTTCTTCACATCCTCAATGGTTATTATGTGTGGATTTACCCGTCTGGTCACCCGGTTCATCCCTGTCGTGTAAAACTGGTTTTCTTCCATAAATTCTCTCACCGGACACTGCACAATAATCTCGCCCTGATACAAAAGTGAAATTTCGTCAGCGTACTTCGCTGTAAATTCCATATCATGCGACACCATCACAATGGATTTTTCCATTTTGGTCCACTCTTTTAAAAGTTCACCAAATAGCTTCTTTGATTTTGCATCCATTCCTTTGGTCGGCTCATCCAAAAAATAATAATCTGCCTCTTTTCCGAGTGCAACACAAAGCGCAAGCCGCTGTTTTTCTCCACCGGACAAATCCTGTGGATTCCGCTTTTTTAGTCCCTCTAAACCAAACCGCAAAAATAAATCTTTCGAGCATTGGCTCATTTTATCCCATTCTTTTTGCACTGTCTCTTCTAATAACAAATACATCGGATTTTGCGGCAGATATGAAAAGTTTACCGAACTCATTTTCCCACGATACGGTCGAAACTGCCTTGCCATCAGCCGCAGTAAAGTCGTCTTTCCACTTCCGTTGCCACCCACAAGACACGAAATGGTATTTGCCGCGAAACGCCCCTTTGTTTCCTTTAACACATCCGGTGATTTCTTCTCATAGCGAAACGATATATTTTTCAAAGAAAAGTCCTGTGAGGATGTTTGCTTTCTTTCAATTTTTTCTTCTTCCCCATCCGGAAACACTGCGCTTTCATAGTTTCCTTCAAACCAGATTCTCGCTTCCTTTTTTGTCAAAAGTCTATCTTCCAATTTCAGATATGACGGCAAAAATTCTTCGAAAATCGTTCCTTTTAACTGTGCCTGTATCGTCCTTGGCTCTCCTATTTTCTCAATTTTTCCGTCTGCCATACATATCACTTCATCCACAAAAGCAACCAAATCTTCCAGCCGCTGCTCCGCAATTACAATCGTTACCCCAAATTCTTCATTAATTTGCCGAATTAAATCATAGATTCTCCGCGCCGCAACCGGGTCTAACTGGCTGGTCGGTTCATCCAATATCATAAGTTCCGGATTCATGGCAAGACCGGAAGCAATGTTTAAAAGCTGCTTCTCTCCACCACTTAATGTCATCGTGTCCCGGGTGGCCAGATTTTCAAGTCCAAATGAACTAATCACTTCTGCTAACCGCCGTTTCATCTGCTGCTGTTCCATCCCGATATTTTCAAGTCCAAATACAATCTCATAAGAAACCCGGTCTGTCACAATCTGATTATCCGGGTTCTGCCACACATATGCACAGCCCTTCGCCTGATTGATAAGGTTTCCTTCTTCTCTTCCGCGGATTCCCGTTTCACCGGCAAGTTTGCGTAATAAAGTTGTTTTTCCGCAGCCGGACGGACCGACAAGCAAGGTAATCGTTCCCTGATTTATTTCCATCTGTTCCACAAAAACCGCCGGTTCTACTTCATCCGGGTAGAAAAACCGGTAATCTTTCGCTTCGATAAAAGCCATGCTGCTTCCTCCTTTCCGTACATCCAAATCGGGATGCCAAGATATAAAATCCAAATCAAAATCTCCCATGCCGGCAAAATTTCCATGTGTATACTTGGGAAAAACCAAACCGGTGCAGGTGCCATTATTTGTTTTCCAATCACAAAGACGCTCATCGCACATACAATTGTAAAAAGCACATAATCTCCTGCGTTCCATTTGCGCGAATAAAATGATGTGCGCCTTTTTCCTCCATATGATTTTGCCCTCATAGCCATACTGCGTTCCACGGAATCTTCCATCGTTTTACCAAGTAATGCGGACCACACATGCGGACGATTTCCATGCAGTGAAATCATCTGTGAAAAATCTTTTTTTGCCTTTGGCACCATACGAAGAATCATGGAAAAAAGCAGTGAAAAAGAAGGAAATCTTTTCCCTGACATCGTCATAATCTTTTCTGAAGTCATCACATGTGAAAAATCGGAAAACAGAAAAATAGTTCCTAATAAAACAACTGCCATATAACAGCCATACAGTACCGATTCTTTTGTCACAGCGTTCCCATTCAAGTAGAAAAATACCGTCACTCCACGATGATTGAGCAGTGGATTCACAACAATGCAAAGTGCCACCACCGTAAGACTTCCCACAAAGGATTTAAGCATTTTCAGAAATCCTCTATTTAGCGAAACATCAATTCCCATCAGTAACAAAAGCAATCCATATAAAAGCGGATGTCCTGCCACAATCAAAAGAACCAGTGTCATAACATAATATACAAACAAAACGACCGGATGCCTTCGCGTCATCGCATTCATGGTTTCCTCCTCTATTATTCATACTCGCAAACATAATAAAATACAATTACATCGCCATTTGATACCTGATAATTGCTCGCTCCCACATTCGGCGTCATGCCATTGACCGAATACATCCAACCGTTCTCGCTGCCACAGTCAAACTGATACAGACCGCCAATTCCCTTCACATAATAGGTGCCATACATCGGAGTGAACTCGCTATCTAGGGCGATGTTGTTCTCTTTTGTAATTCGCTTCAATATATCATACACGGACTCTTCTGCCGTGAAGGAACATTTACCGGAATAATAAATTCCGGATGCCGGAATCACCTCTTCTAACCCATTTTTCCACAACTCTTTTTTCTTTAAAATCTTCTTACATTCGATTTCAAAAGAAACTTCATTTTGGGGTTTTTCCGTTTGCTTTTCGGTCGGTTTTACAGTTACAGGTTTTTCGGTCGAAACCGGTTTTTTTGTAACATTTCCCCCGGATTTTTTTTCTGTTTTATTTCCTTTATCCTTTTTTGGTGCAGTCACAGCCGCCGGCTTAGCAGTCGGTTTTTCTGTATTTTTCCCTTTGATTTTCTCTTTTGGTGTACTCGTGCTTACTGCCGTTTTCTGCTTGGGAGTCTTTGTTGGTTCTACCGATTTTGTTGATTCCGGTTTCGCCGTCTCCTTTTTTTCTACCGATACCACATCTTCTTCCGAAGCATAGTGTGCATCTTCCTGATTATTTGTCTTTTGTACTCCCTGTACCATAAGTGCCCCAATGATAACAAAAAACAGTACCACGCAGGCGATAATTCCTTTTTGATTCCACTTCATCTGAAAGCCTCCAAAAAACTTCTTATATGACAGAGTAACAAACAATGGACAAATCTGTCAAGCGTTGGTATAATATCTTGCGATGGTATAAATAATATTAGTAACCATGAGGTTCTTTTAAGATTAATAGGGAAGACGGTGTGAATCCGCCGCAGCCCCCGCTGCCGTATTAGGGGATGGCTTGTACATAAATGTCACTGGCATATGCCGGGAAGGCGTACAAGATTGGTTAAACCTTCCAGATGAACCTTAAGTCGGAAGACCTGCCTTATGGTGTGAAATGTGACCTTTCGGAGGGAGAGGAAATGTTTTGACTATTCATTCTAGTCATCACAGGTCCTTGTATGCCCTTTTTTCGGGAATACAGGACTTTTCTTATGTTATCGCAATACCAGAACAAAAATACGCGATACGCGAGAAAGAAGGTTTTTCTATGAAAAACAAAAAGAAACTTTTATCTGTTCTCTTAGTCTTTGTTATGACGGTAAGCGTCTTTCATGGCTATGCAGCAAAAGCAGCGGATGCAGTCAAAGTAACACTTCGCCTTGAGCAAGATAATAAAACACTTGTTACCCCGGTTGAAGTTACCCTGACAGATGCAGACAAAAAAGATTATGGAATCGGCCTCAGTACCGAAACACTTACCCCGCTTCATGCGCTGGCTAAGTATCTGACCGAGAAAAAAGGTGCCACAACAGAAACAATGAAAAATTATATTATGGCAAGTGAAAGCTCGTACGGTGGTTTGTATGTTAACGGTATTAGTATCGACGGCAAATCCGACGGCAGTGCTTCTTCTGACGGTTTAGACAGCGTATACTGGGGATATGCTGTAAATAACACAGACACAGGTGTCGGTATGGGCTCCTATTCATTAAAAAATAATGATGCCGTCACCATCTATGGACTTTGGAGCGCATGGCCAGATGACGTAGAAACAAATTACAGTTATTTCGAAAACAGCACCATGAACACAACAGTTTCCAACAAAACTACTGTATCACTGAAAGGTGTAGGCTACGACGAGAATTACAATCCGATTGTTAAATCAATTAGTAACGCAACTGTTGTAGCAGCAAAATATGAAAACGAAGCCAGCACAGCAACCACCGGAAATGCTGTTTCTTTAGTTCAAACGGATGAAAACGGTACTGCTACTCTTTCCTTTGATAAAGCAGGTACTTATGTACTCTCCGCTTACCGTTTGGACAGCGACGGCAAACACTCCAACATTTCCAGACCATACGCAATTGTGAAAGTGCTTGCTGCAGTTACCGCACCAACAGCAACTCCGACCGCTACGCCAACAGCTGCTCCTACTGCCACACCAACGGCAACTCCGGTTCCGACTGTTACACCAGCTCCACCAACTCCGGCATCGGATGACAAGGGTATTAAAAAAGTTGCAAAAACACCTACTAAGGTAAAAGTTGTTGTGAAAAAGTCAAAGAAAAAGAAAAAATCCGTAACTGTTTCCTGGAAAAAGGCAGCAAACGCAAAAGGATACCGCATCGCACTTTCCAAGAAAAAGAACGGTAAATACAAAAAAGTAACCGATACGAAAAAAACAAAATACACCTTTAAGAAAACAAAGGGAACGTATTATGTAAAACTGACCGCTTATGTTGTAAAATCTGACAAAGCTACTTTCAGTAAAGCAACAAAACCGGTAAAATTCAAGGTAAAATAAGATGAAGAAAAAGACATTATTATGTCTGATGCTCACCGCCGCCATCTTCCTCAGTGCTTTTACGACTTTTCGTAATGAACAGGGTATGGATGGTGCCAACGTGGTATCCTCTGTAACACCAGAGGATACCGCCAATTGCGGTGCTATTTGGACAAAGAAATTTTCCACAAAGGGAATTTCAATCTCATGCAACTCTATTCCGATTATGGGAACAAACGGCATCTATGTCGTAAATTCGAATATACTTTATGAACTGTCTTATGCAAATGGACAGGTTCTCAGACAAACTACTTTAAAAGAAAAAATGAACAGCGTCTGCAACATGCTTCTTGAGGAGCATTTTTTATATATTCCGCTGGCAAATGGCACGATACAATGTGTTGACATCACTTCAATGACAAGTCTATGGCAGAGCGAGTCGTTTGGCGGACAGTCTCTTTCGACTACCTTTTGTCAGGACGGCTATCTCTATGCCGGCACGACAAATGTTTTGTCAAATGGTACAACCACCGGTCTCTTCTACTGCCTGAATGCAAAAGATGGCTCAACCGTCTGGACTTATGAAGATAAAGACCATCCGGGCGGTTACTATTGGAGTGGTGCCATTGTCTATGAGGATGCACTTTATTTCACCGGTGATAACGGCATTTTAGTAAGCCACAGTCTCACGGAACCGGTTGTATATGATACCGCTGTTCTGACTACGGCAAACATCCGCGCCGGACTGACCTATCACAAAGGAACCGATGCCCTTTATACCGTAGCAAAAGACGGTACATTATTTCAGATACAATGCACGGAGCAAAAAATCACAAGGGTTTCCTCCGGTAAAATTATGAATGGTGCCAAATTTATTACCTGCACCAGCACACCAACTATTTATAACAATCGTTTATATGTTGGATGTATGGCAGACCAATATGGTTATGTCTGTGTCATGGATGCCCTGACTTTAAAACCTATTTATCAGGTAAAGGGATTTCAAAATGCTGAAGTCAAATCTTCTCCTCTTGTTTCAACCCGTGGTTCTTCCACCGGAGAAGTAACGGTCTATTTCTCCATGAATGCTTTGCCGGGTGGTTTGTACGCTTTTAAAGATACAGAAGGAAAAACAAGTGCCTCACTTCACACTTTGTATATTCCACAGGCAAAACAATACTGCCTGTCCAGTATTACAGCCGATGACAAGGGGTGTTTATACTATTCCAACGACAGTGGAACCCTGTTTTGTGTTACGCTTGCCAAAGATATCCCTGCCACAAGCACACCGACAGTCACAAGCACACCGGCTGCGACAAGTACGCCGACTGTTTCTAATTCGCCTGCACCGGCGGCTAAAAAGCCTGTGTTAAAGCCGAAGAAACCATATAGCGTTAAGGTAAAGAAAAGCAAGAAAAAATACAAAGTCACCTGGAAAAGAAAGAGCAAAAAATACCAGACCATTATCTCCTACCGATATGGTAAGGGAAAATGGAAAAAGAAAACAATCAAAAAAAATACGGCAGCAACGATAAAAAAAGGCAAAAAAAGACTGCAAATCCGACTGAGATGTAAAATCAAAAAACAGTCCAAATGGATTTACTCCTCTTATACGAAAACCTTTTCATTTCGCCCCTAATATGCTAAGATAAAAATAGTCATTGGATTTACAAAAGGGAGGTTTATAGTATGAGTAAAGAACAAGAACAACTACTGCAATGGATTGATGAATCCGATAATATTGTGTTTTTTGGCGGTGCCGGTGTCTCAACAGAAAGTAAAATTCCGGATTTTAGAAGTGTTGATGGATTATATAAACAGAACTACGATTATCCACCGGAAACGATTCTGTCCCATAGTTTTTATATCCGTAACCCGGAAGAATTTTACCGTTTTTACCGGGATAAAATGCTGTTTCCTGACGCCGATCCTAATGCCGCTCACATTGCTCTTGCCAATTTGGAAAAGCAGGGCAAATTAAAAGCAGTTATTACACAAAACATCGATGGTCTGCACCAAAAGGCAGGAAGCAAGGAAGTATTAGAACTCCACGGCTCTGTTTTGCGAAATCACTGCACACACTGTCATAAATTTTATTCTTTAGAAGATATTTTAGCTATGGACGGTGTTCCTCACTGCGAATGTGGCGGCATCATAAAACCGGATGTCGTTCTCTATGAAGAAGGACTTGATATGCCGCTTATGGAACGTGCCATTTCCTATATCCGCGATGCTGATTTGCTGATTATCGGCGGCACATCTTTGGTTGTTTATCCGGCCGCCGGGTTAATTGACTACTATCAGGGCGATAAGCTGGTACTCATTAATAAGGATAAAACTTCAAAGGATAATCGTGCAAATCTTATCCTGCACGAACCAATTGGTGAGGTCTTAAAAACGCTCGCCTGACAAATTATTTCTTAATCTGCATGAAATTGATTTTTGCGGATGCCAGTACATTGCGTGGAAACATCTGGTTTACACCACTTGTTCCACCGTTACCGGTATCCGTTATTTTTTTCGGATAAAGGACAAGAGAAATCTTCTTTTCTTCCTTTAGTTTTTCCTCCATCGTCTCTCCTGCAAGTACAATACTTGGCTTTTCCTTATTGATTAGAGATAAGATATATGACATCGGCTTTTTCGTTTTGCCATCTGCACGGCAGCCAACAAGTTGAAGCCCATTATGTAAAACTGCACTCTCATCCAAAAGCAGATGCACACCTGCACCGGAGATTTTTTCTTTCTTTTCCTCCACAAGGGCAGAATCTGCACTTCCTTCCACCATATAAATGCCCAATGCCGCCTTCATTTTTTTGATACTTGCAAGAGTCTTATCTATCGTTACCTCATTTGTATGTCTACCGAATAAATTTCCTCCAAATAAAATAACATCCGGCTTTTTCTCATTCACCTTTTCCACCAGAGAATCAAACGCATGAGCAGTCATATCACTGCCTACAAAGCAATTGGAAATATAAACAATGGAAGTATCCCTAACGGGCTCTTTCTTATCCTCCTGCAAAATGACAGTCTCCTCCCATGATATACACCGGCTTTTCCAGAAAATAACAGCACCGACACACATGGTGACAACAAAAAAGCCAAGAATCAATTTGGTCGGATGATTGAAAAAGCGGTATATTTTCCCGCTGCATCCTGCTTTTTTCCCGATAAAACGAACAATGCCACGCACAAAACACAAAATAGGTGTGAGTATCATAACACTGCCATATACTACAGAATATGCATGCATAATGACGGAAACTACATCCGAAATCATTGCGGATATTCCGGTTTCAAAAAGGAACACAACTATTAAAGAAAAAACATGTAAAAACGCGAAAAAGACCACCGGTACTTTCCCGCGTTTCCACAAATCATAATATCGCAAAATAGAATAAAACCATGCTCCTAATGCATAGCACAACGCAATCACAACTTCTATCATAAAAGCACCCCTTGTCGTATGTTTTACTACACGGGTAGTGTATAATAGAACTGCTTATTTGTCAACCATTATTTGGTTTTGAATTTCTTTGTTTTGCTCCATTTTGAAACGGTTTTCTTTCCGTTTATTACCTGATACGTTCGGATTCGTATGTAGTATTTCTTTTTCGTCTTTAACTTTTTAATCGTCCGGCTTTGTTTCTTCATACCGGGAATCGTAATCGTCTTTTTCTCTTTTTTGAAAGATGCAGACGTACTATATTGAATCTGATATCCGGTAATTGACTGTGCTGACTTCTTCCAGCTTACCGATACTTTTTTCTTGCCTGCTTTTACATTCGTGTAATCACTGTACAAATACCGGTCTGTTTTATTTGCTGTTAACCAGTCTGCCTGCTCTTTTGTTGCCGCATAAATCGTCGATGGATTGTGCATTTCATAGAAGATGTAAGTATCCCATGTTTCCAGTTTTGTTCCATCAAAGCCGGTTCCAAGTCCAATCGCCACTAAATTTGTACAATTATAAAATGTCTGCCCGCCAATCGTTTGTATCCGGTCCGGAACTTCCACCTTCACAAGTCCGGTACAGTACGAAAATGTATATTCCGGTATGGAGGTCATCGATTTCAAATCCGGTAATTCGGTAAATGACGTACAACCGGAAAATACTGAGCCTGCCATTGATTGTAAATTCTCTGACATCGTAACTTTATCCGCTTTCAGACTGGTACAATTACTAAATGCCCCATATCCGATTTTCTTAATCTGAGACGGAATTACAATCTGCTCTAAAGCAGAACAACCGATGTCAGTTTTTCACAATCCTCGAAAGCTCCTTCTGTTGCTAAATTGGTTATTCCAAGGATTTTAACAGAATCCGGAATCACAACCTGTTCCAATTCACTTCCCTGAAAAGCCTGATACCCAATCTGCGTCAAACCGTTCGGAAATGATTTACTCCGAATGGCACATCCCTTAAATACCCGCCCATCAATACAAATTAATTTCGACGGAAGTTCAATCGTGGTTAAACTTTCGCAGCGGTTAAACGCATGATATCCCAGTGATGCAACATTGCCCCATTCAATTGTTTTTAGCTGGGTCAACCCCTCACACAAATGTGAGGGTACTTTTGTAACGCCGGACTCAAATGTAATTTTTTCAATTGCACCTCCGGCAAGACAGGCACCATCATTTTTCTGGTCCACTTCTTTGTCATCATCCAGTGGATATGTGTCGTAAATCGATGTTGTACCTTCTGGAATTGATATCTCATTTAACGAATCACACTCATAGAAAATGTATTTCCCAAGCTGGCAATTTGTAGGAAGTTTCACTGAAGAAAGCACACTGCATCCATAAAAAGCATAATTATCAATTTCCAAAACACCTTTCGGAATATTTATGGACGTAATTTTCGTGTTATCCCGAAACGCATTCTGTCCAATAACAGTAACATTATAACTTGCCCCATCCCAATTAATCCGAGAAGGTATTGTTACACTTTGTGATATTCCTGTATATTTTTGCAATGTTGCTGTTTTTGTTTCCTGTGTTAATTGATAGGAAAAATCACCTTCTGAGTAATTGACTGTGTCTGCTTTTGATGACTGCTCCATAAACCCTATGGAGAAAAAGAATGTCAGCATAAAAAGCATGCTAACGATGAAACATTTCCTTCCTTTACAAACTTTATCATTCACCTTAACCATCTCCTTTCCTAATTTCATATAAATCCGTTTCATTATACTGAATTAAGCATAAAATGGTAAGGTTACAAATGTCTCATGTTCGCTTTTTTGCTGACATTCCTGTGATTTTAGTTATAGTTAAATTTCAATTTATTTAATGATACATATTTGGTCTGACTCCGCTCGCCATTCAGAATCTGAATGTTAAAGCCGACGCCCTCTTCCAGTTTGTGTGGCATGGAACCATTATATTCTGTTAAATCAAATACCGTGTGTTTCTTCGAACCAATCAACTTATAGTTTCCTTTATCTAAAATATCGGAATCACTGTAGCCATTCAGCGCCTCAGCAGAAACAAAGGCACATTTCTGATAATCCCCCTCAAAATCAAGTTCTGTTCCGGAAGCATCATATACACCAAATTGAATCTCAAATGAGGTGACATCCTGTATACGAATTCCCTTTTTTAACAAATACCGGCTGAAATCAATCGCAATCATACAACTAACTTCCTCATCGTATTCATTTTCAAAAAGCATCAGACCATCGAGTTTATTTACGCCACTCTCGACAAGACCACTGCCAAGATTCATGTAACCAATAATGTCTTTATCCTCCAAATCCGCAACCAATACTTTCGGTTCCGCAACCGTTTCCTGTCTAACCGTTTTTTCCCGGAAATGCTCCGGCCATTCATCTTCCGGCAGTAGCAACTCCATTTTTAAAAGAATTAATTTACGAATCCTGCTAAATTCGCCATTTATAAACTGAATGTTAATCCCCACTGCATCGTGAAGCTCATGATCCGAAAGAGAAACTCCATCTGCTTTGTATCCATTGAAATCCGTAAGCTTGATTTTTGTAATTTCCTTTGAACCAATAACCTTATAATTTGTCGTTGGTAAAATGTCCGAATTACTGTAACCATTTAATTCGTCCTCAGAAACAAGTGCACATTTTTCATACTCAATGGAAAAATCAATTTCTTCCTCATTTTCATCATACGCAGCCGCCACCAAATGAATTTCCTGAACATCCTCAATTGCAATTCCCATATGATCCACGTACTCTCTTAATTCAATCGCATACATCGGATACAGGCCAGGTTCAAATTCTGCCAAAAACTCAATGCCTTTTGCCGTCACCGAAACACCGTCCTCCTCAAGCCCATGTCCATAATTAATATACGCTTTCAGCATAGGATCTGCCAAATCAACAACCCACTTTTTCACTTTATCCATAGCAACCTCCGTTCTGAAGCCCCTGCTCCCATCAAAATAATGTTACTATTATCATACCACATTATAGCTAAAGAAACAAAGTTTTTCTGCCTTACCAGACAGCTAAATCACTTTACTTTCATCGTCTTTTTAAATCCGGTCTTTTTCTTCTTAATCAGCTTTTTGTACTTCTTTAACTGCTTCTTCGGCACCTTGAATGTAGCTTTCTTATAAATTCCTTTGAAAGCATTCTTTCCGATGCTCTTCAGTTTTGTTGCCTTAATGGTTACTTTCTTCAGCTTCTTGCAGCCTTTGAAAGCATTTTTCGCAATCGAAGTAACGGTATACGTCTTTTTGCCAATCTTTACTTTATTCAAGATGGTAACGCTTTTTGCTTTCTTCGATGTGCATTTCTTAACAACCGCATACTTTCCGGAAATAGCATATACTACTTTTCCTTTTGTTGCGGAAGTAACTGCTTTACTTTTTTTTGGAGCCGTTTGACTGTTATTCGGGGTCGGATTTACCGGCTCCACATAATCTTCTTTAGAGAGCGTTGGCACTGAATAATTGGCGTAATCTTTTATTCCATTTCCCTGACAATCACTAAAAAACATTGATGTAACAATATGATGTTCATCAATTACCGACTTTGCTCCTTTTAAGAAATATGTATAAACAACCGGTTCCTCATCATCCCACGTAGCATCCAGCAGATACCACTGGTTTCCAATTTTCACCTGATTCCACATGTGCGTCAAACTGTAAACAGTAACACAAGGAATTTGATAATAATCACAAAGTATTTTTATCATTTTCGCATACGACTCACAACACCCTTCTTTATGCGTCATCAGATACCCAACCGAACGTGTTTCATTTGTTGCTGCTGCACTTAAAATATGAGAATTGTTACGGTAACTGTATGTTTTCACAACATAGTCATGAATTAATTTCAGTTTCTTCGCAGTCGAAACTTTTTGAACACCGGAATTATTAAGCGATTTAATAATCTCTTGTAAAAATCCACCATATTCTAAAGCATCAGCCTGAAATGCTGTTTTATAATAAGCAAGCACCGGATGGATTGTTCCGGTATAAACACCATCTTTTTCTTTCATTTGTGTGTGGTTAAAATACCGAATCCAAAATATAGACGGATTGTCTAAAACGACTGCTGTACTTGCTTGATACATGTTAGCAATGGTAATTTTATCTTTCGTTACAACTTTCACATTCTGCATTCTGCACTCGCCTTTATCCATGTCAAATTTATAGTAATTATAAATTGTCGTATAGATTTTCTTCTCCACATCTGTAAGCCGGTTGTAATACCATTGATTACTTTCCATTGGTTTTTCTGCGTATGGAATTTCTTTTTCTGTTCCATCACTTTCTACCGTTCCGGCTATTTTTGTCGTACTCGCATTTGAGCTCCACAACGCACGCAAATGGTAATCCATCGCTTTTGTTGTGTCGATGCGGGTCACAATAACATCTTCATCTTCTAAGTACCATCCGGCAAAGGAATGGCCCTGCTTTGTGACATCCTGCGGTAGTACAATGTTGCTCTGTTTGTACTTATACTCAGTCGGAATTGTCACTCCATCCGGAAGTGTTCCGCCGTCTAAGTCAGTTGTTACATGATATACAGTACTTTCATAAATTGCCTGTAAGGAAAGTTCTCCGAAAGTCGTTGCTTCTACTTTTGTCATTACCTTGTTATTCAAGGTATTACGCCATCCACAGACATGCAATCCGGCTTTCTTTACATTGGTCGGCAGGTCAAATTCATCACCGTAGGAGTAAGTTTTCGGGTATTCTCCAACAAACTCACCGCCAAGGGTATCATAAGTGATGCCGTAAGTGCGGTTTGCTGCTTCTACATAGACTTTTAGGTTGTTCTTTAAAACATAATTGGACGGGAAAGGAATGGTTACGGTCGAACTCTTGTCTTCACAAGTCCCGGCACTTACCTCTGTTCCGTCTGCTGTTTCTACACGGTAGCTCTGAATATAACGGTTTGTATTGCATTTCATAATCAGTGAACTGATTTTTTCACCATACTCATACGTTACTTCATTTGCTTTGTTCAGCTCACGGTCGCCAAGGAAAGCGGTTGTGTCACTGTACTTTGTACTAAATGTTACCGATGGCTTTTTGTACCATGCGGCATAGAGCGTGGTGTCTTTTGCAATATCCCACTTATTCTTTCCGGAACTGTAGTTGATTACAGCCGTTTCACGTTCCGTTACCGGAATCGTTTTTGTCCGGTCAGTTACCCATCCGGCAAAGTCATAAAATTTGGAATACAGATATGGGAAGTTTTCCCATGCATCATAAGTAAACTCGTACTCTGTTTTCGACTGTGAATTCGTCACAAACGTTACTTTGTACGTGTTTGGCTTCCAAATAGCATATACAATTACAGTATCTACCTTTCCACTCAAATCATCCACTACATCTCCATCTTTTGCATATGACCATCCGGTAAAAGAATAGCCGGTCTTCTCAAAACGGCATGTTGGATTGGCTTTTGTGTCATAGGTCACATCCAAGTCATCCATACTGCCGGAAGTGGCGCCGTTCCCATCGAATACTACTTTGTGGGATTTTGCCGTCCAATGCGCATAGAGCGTGTGGTTTTCCGCGCGGGTCATCTGTGTATCTTCCGTTACTTTTGTGCCGCCGTTTTTTGCCGTGTACCATCCGTCAAAGGTGTAGCCGTATCGGGATGCCGTTGTTAAGGAATAATCCTTGTCGAACGTGTTTGGCAGTTCGGCATCTTTCACTTCTCCTCCGTTAGCATCAAAGGATACCGTATAGGTGATTGGCTCTAAAATTGCCTTAAAAATAGAGTTACAATCCACCGTCATGGTGGTTCCCGGCTCTAATTTCTCCGGTTCTCCTATTGCTTCTCCGTTTGTATTCATCGAATATTTCTCCCAACGAATCAGCTTATACCCTACAGTCGGATAAAAGTCATCCGGCAGATTTGGTGAAAAAACTTCCTGATAGGAATGTTCTTCGTTCTGCACGTTGGTATTCTGATTGTTTCGGAAAGAAACCTGATAGACTTCCGGTGTCCATTTGGCGTATACGTCCGTTCCATCCGGAACTTTCAATAAAACGCCGTCCTTGTCGAAAATCTGCGTGTTTTTCTCAAAATATCCTTCAAATACATAGTGTTCCTTTTTCGGTGGATAGATGTTGCCGAAACTGCGGCTTTTCTCATCTTCCTTTCCCTCAAACACATATACCGAGTCGTATTTCAGACCACTGCCCCCGCGGTTTACTTCACCGCCATCCGGAGCGTCTGCATGAAGCGTAACTTCTTTTGCGGCTGCGCCAATGCAAGGAAACTTGTCCGGGTCTTTTAAGATGGCCGGGATGTTGGTTTTGTACTTCGTTTTATAAACAGTTTTTAATGTGTTTTCCGGAGTTGTTACTGGTCCGCGGAATGCGAATTTACTAAGTGTATTATCCTCGCCAACTAACATAATATTAGGCGAATTGCAATATACATAGTTTTGTTTAAAACAATTTTCCTTTACTTTTTCTAATGAATCAGGTAAATAAATGTCAACACGTCCACCATATCCTTCATCTTCGCTTCCATATCCATCCGCACTAAACGCCCAATCATTAACCGTTTTCAGCCCCGTACAAGCCGTGGCGTCAACGACAATGCCTGAACTGGTGACGTTGAAGGAGCCGAGAAAAAACGAATCCTTGTTTTTCGCGTCTGCATCTCCTAACGATTCTACCTTGTGATAGGCGATGATTTCTCCATCTTCATTACATTCCGGTACTTTATCCGGAATAACGATGTCTCCAGTAATTTTTTTGGAGAAATCACCATTTTGATATACTCCTACTATATGAAGATTCATGGCAGGACTATCACTATCACCAGAAATAGCATCATACGCCCATTTTATTTCTCCCTGCGTTTTAGAATTATATCCTTCTACCGGCACTACCGCATTCTGTTTTCCCTCTTTAATATAACAAGAACCGGCTAACAGGCCGGCAACAAACAATGCGCAAATAGCAAAGGATATAATATTTCTTTTTCTTGCTTTCATAAATAATCTCCTTTCTTAAAGCGATTCAGTTGTACGGCAGTTAATTACTACCGGACTCCTGTTGTTTTTAGTATAGTATTAATATGTCTGTTAAGCAATTGATACAACTTAACATATGAAGGAAAAAGAGATAGCCCTCTATAGTATAGCAATAACCGTAACGGCAATACTAATTGCCGTAATTATGCACGATATTATTGTAATTCTGTTTGATTTTTTTGAATGACTGCTTGCAAATAATATAGCTTCATTGGAATCCTCAATAAATTTTTCAACTTCATTATATGCTTTTTCATAAAGCTTATATTTTGCCTCCACGGATTCTTGTTTAATTTCTGATTTTTTAGCTTCTTTAAATGCGTTTTTTGCAATAAGTTCTAAATCATTTAGCTTTGCCAAAAATTTACCATTATCAGCCAATGTTAAATCAACTTTAATATAATATTGTCGAAACTCAGATATTGTTTGAGCAATCGAAATACATATGTATTTATAACAGTCTAAAATGGCTATTTTTTCATGCCGGTTGGCAGATTCTATTTCATTTAAGTTATTTTGTAATTTACACCGAGATAAATGTGTAAATATGGAACGTATTTCATTTAGAATTTCTATTGGGTATTCACCATCCCGAACCTCTAATTCAGCTATATAGGGTGCAATAATATTTTGGTATTGCTCATATATTTCCGCTTCCATTTTTTCGCTTGTTTTTTCTTGCATATATCCACTCCTAGTAAAATAATCTATTATACAATGAATATTTATTATTCAGTTATATCCCAATGTATTTTTTGCTTTTTTTATCAAGGTCTTCTAATGTTCTTATTTTCCGTCTTGATAATAAGGGATTACCTCGTCCGGCAATACCTTTTTTTGTTTTGGAGGAAAATGTCAATTTTTTACCAATTCTTTTTTCAATCCAATTTTTTTCTTCAATTGCAGACATTTTGGCTAATTTATCACAAGTCAAGCCAATAATCCGCTCATTGTTTTTCCGAGCTGTTTCAGATAAAACATACATTTTCAATTTCCCTCCTTTTATTATATTTAGTATATATCCATTTAAGTATATATATACAAATTAGTATCTAATTGTTTCATACGATTCCTATTGTACACTTTTAGACAAGGTTTTGCAACTTTTTTAATTTTCAAGTTCATATTGAAAAGAAAATAAAAGTATTTTATAATAAGCGCGAAGGGAGGAATTAAAATGACAATTAAAGAGGTAATCGCAAGGAAAAATGTTATTATAACCTTAGACGATGGCACGGAAATGGATTCAGAGAAAACTCCGGAAGAATTGCTGTTTATTCTTTCAAAAGGAAACACAATTAAAGATTTAGACCACGATGAATTGACAAAAGTTTTTGTTGATGGCTGTGAGAAAGACATGATGAAAGCATTCGTTCAAAACTATGACTTTTGGCTAGGACGATATGAAAGTGGTTATTGGGACAAAGAAACATTCGAAAAACGATTGGGTAAAACAAAAGACCATCCTTTCCGAAGAATTTCTGATGGAGAGGAAATGTGGGAAAAGAGCCTGTGAAAAAATTTCTGTAAATTATATAATATCAAGGTCTTCTATGATAAA
>OKWJ01001126.1_pt1 | contig 22254 bp, 27 predicted proteins | sample 1607121 | NCBI WGS metagenome assembly OKWJ01 (sample SAMN04414080, study PRJEB24778) | human gut metagenome | material: faecal | host: Homo sapiens | reverse complement strand
CGCTCTTGGTTCTACGTTGCCCGCGTTGAACAGAAACTGATGGATAGGAATAGCAGACAGCGGTCTAGTAAGCTCCCTGATCTCAGGAAGCAGGAAATCGTCGATATTCCGGCTTGCGATCACCATCTGCATCCTGTAAAATCTATCTTATCCTTCACTTTATTCCCTCCACAAAAACTTCCTGCGCAAATAATCTGCATGCTCGGAAGTAATAAATCCATCATTGATTTCAGCTATGTTGATACTGCCGTAAAGTTCACCCCACAAGCAGTCAAGAATATCGGAACCGTTTTGCAGAGCCTGTTTGTATTCGTCCAGATCGTGCTGTAAATATTCAGGCAGTCCATATTCATACGACGCTTCACGTTCTTTCTGAAGCTTATCCATATCAGCCGTCATAATCACCTCTGTATGCTTTTATAATAGTATACCATACAAATAATAATAATTCAACTATCTACCTCCCGCATTGCCGAACAGCTTTTCCTTGTACTCCGGCGCGTGAACCTGAAGCAGATACCTCTCGTTGCCGCAGCGATAAAGGCACAGACCCTGCTGGGGATATTTTACGAGCGAAAACTCCGACATTTCTAATTGAAGCATATCTGTATACGCTCTTGGTTCTACGTTGCCCGCGTTGAACAGAAACTGATGGATAGGAATAGCAAACAGCGGTCTAGTAAGCTCCCTGATCTCGGGAAGCAGGAAATCGTCGATATTCTGGCTTGCGATCACCATTGCAGATTCCTTTTTCCGCACTCTTTTCATAGCGTTTCTGATGTACTCGATGGCTGTCAGATTTGAAAGGAATAAATAAAGCTCGTCTATTGCCGCGGCGGTGTTCCCTTCGCCTAAAAGCTGATTTGACATGTAGCTCAGAATATTGAACAAAAGAGCGTCTTTAAGCCTTTTGTTTGTGTCCATAAGACCTTTTACTCCGAAGCACAGAAACTTTGAATCCTTAACGTTAGTATGCCCGTTGAAATATTTTGCTTCAGCTCCTCTGCACATAGAATGCAGTCCCAGACAGATGTTCTGCAGTATTTCCTCTGTGTACAAACGCTTCTTTTCCTCGTCGAAAATCATGAATTCCTTTTCCGTCAGTTCATAAAGATCGGTCATTGTAGGATAATCCTCCGGCTTCAGCCTGTTGAAATCAGTGAGGTCGTCAATACCGAATCTTGCATACAATTTCATTAACATAATTTCTATCGTATCTATCTCGCTGTCAGAAAAGTCTTTGTATGCTCTGAAAAAGTCCTTTAAATATGATATGTGCTGACTTAGCCTTGTTACCCTTCTGAACGCTTCCGGAGACTGCCCGTCACGCTCAGCTTCTCCGAAGGTTTTGGGTTCAAGGGGATTTATCATATATTCTCCCGACATGAAATCGAGATAGGTTCCTCCCAGATTTTCCGTCAGCTCCTTGTACTCCTGTTCAGCGTCTAAAATTATTATGCTTTTTCCGCTCTCCCTCATATTGGTAAGCAAAAGCTTCATAAGGTACGACTTTCCCTGACCGCTGTTTCCTAAAATGAGAACGTTTGCGTTTGTCTTGTCGTCGCTCCGCTTATCAAAGTCCGCCAAAATGTTTGTTCCAAACTTATCTTTTCCGATATAGAAGCCCTTTTCATCGGTTTTTCCGCTGTAATTCAGCGGATAGAGATTTGCGACCGAGCTTGCCGGAAGAACGCGTTCATACAGACTGCCGAACACATTGTATCCGAACGGCAGAGCTGAGAGCATGCCTTCTTTCTGACGGAGGATCAGTCTGTCGACAGTTATTTTTGAGCGCGTAAGCTCCATTAGTATATCCGACTGAAGCTCCTTAAGCTTGTCCTCGCTTACCGCTTTCAGTTCGATAAACACGGCGCAGTGCAGCAGCGGTTCCTTGTTTCGGCGCATATCGGCAATAAGCTGAACAACGTCCTGTAAATTGCTTTCCGCGGCAATCGATTCCGTTACGTCGTTTACAGTCGACATAAGCTTGTTTCTTCTTGCGGCGTGCTGAATTATCTGCCTTTGCTCGGCGCTGTCCACAAGGCGGTTATATATTCTTAAAGTAACCGAGCTTCTGTCGGCAAGATGGGCGAGGATCGCCTGTTCTTCGGTGGTAGGCGGCCATTCTCTGACCGCCCACACGCATTTATACGAATTGCCGCAGATAAAATGGTCGGTAAAAAAACGAACCGTGCCGGGAACGACGCGGTCAAAAAACTCCTGTATTCTGATTTCCTCCGCCTGTTCCGGAGTCATCGCTCTTTTTTTAAACGGCATACGGCTTCTCCTTATCCTGTATCGGCTCAATATATTTTTCTCCCTCCGCGTCCTCGATTTTATCTCCGTTCATAGAGACGTCAAAGTAAATAGCCAGCATTCTCTTTATATCCTCCTTATTCATTCTTCTGACGTCAAAGCCATGCTCCGATATTATCTTGGAAGCGCGGTTTATCTGCTGAAATATCTGCGATTCCTTTTTATCCTTTGTTCTTACGCAGAACATAAACTGTCTTGCGGTAGACATTTCAAGCTGAATGTCGTCTAAAAACTTCATGTCCTGTTCCAGCAGCTTTATGACAGCGGGATTTTCTTCGCAGTCTATCCTGTTTCTGATATTGATCTTGTTGCCGTCGAAGCATTCGCAGCTGTCAAGACAGATTATTTCAAGCTCCGGTATCATGCTCAGCAGCGTCATAAGGCGGCGTATCTTCGTATCAATATTTTCATTTGACAATACGGATATATTGGTTGGCTGAACGCTGAAAAAGGACAGCTCGCCTTTTTCCGTTTTCAGTCCGTATCTGCCGAAGCCTTTCAGTCCGAACAGGCTTTGCGTTGATTTTTTGTTTTTCATCTTGTTACCTCCAGTAATATATCTGCTGCGCCGTTACAAAAAAGCGGAAGGCGCAGACTATATAGTCCATGACCGTGGTTTCTTCAAGTCTTATTGATAAAAACGCAAACACAGCCGTTACCGCAAAGGGCAGAAAGGTCCAGAGCTGAGTCAGCAAAACCACGGACAGTATCAGTCCGAGACATATGATAAGGAAATCCCTTATACTCCACAGCCACAGCCTTGATCCGGCTTTCATATTCTGGGGATAGATATATGTTTTTTTCATACTTTCTCCTTTCGGGTATTAAAAAATCCGCTGCAAATCAGCGGATTTTTAATTCTTCAATGGCATCAAACATAAACTGAAGCTTATCTGTTCTTTTGCGGATATGATAATGACCGCAGTACCATTTTTTATAGTCTGTAATTTCTTCAATATGATCCAGCCATTCCTCTGTGCTTGTATCAACCGTTTTCTGATTTACACAGCTTAGAAAAGCCTCCGCAGGCTGATATTTTAACGGACAGGTATGACTAAGAACAATATTTATAGGATTGTCTTTCAGTACAGCCTCTGTTTTTCTTTTTATTTCTTCCGACGGCTGCTCGTCATCCCACCAGCCGTATCCCTTCATAAGCCTGTATCCCTTATCTACGCTGTAAGCTCCGCCTATTACGAGACATTTCAGTCCGTCCAGGTCATATATTTCTCCGTCGGCTGCAAACAGCAGATTCGGATACTTGCTTTCTTTGTATACAATTCCGCCGTTCCATATTATCTGCTCATAGTCCGGCAGCTTCTGAGGACGCATCTCATGGTTTCCGTGAATACAAAAAAGTGTAACAGGAAGCTTGGAAAGAATATATTTTAACCGTCCGTCGCTTTCGTTACCGTAATAATTTATTCCGGCGTCGCCAAGTATAACGATAACGTCCTCGGCCGTCGTATCGGCTAACCTGCAAAACTCCTTTATTCTCCTAAAATCTCCGTGCGTATCTCCGGTTATATATGTCATCCGTCATCCCTCCTGATTACACAGTATATCACCGGAATCTGGCAAAGTCAACTTAAATCACGCAAGCTTTTTCGCTACGAACTGACCCGCCCTTACGGCGGTATTCACAGTGTGGGAAACGCTCGTCATATTGACTCTTACGCTTGTATCCAGTCCGAAATGCTGAGCGATCCTCGGAACCTCGTTTGCCGAAAGCATTATTCCAAGTCCTAAAAGCCTGTTGGTCTGCCATGTAAGAAGTCCTAAAAACAGCAGGCTGGTCTGTAAAAACGCCGTCAGACACAAAGCGAAAATCTGCTTGCACCAGCTGCTGAAGCCGTCCGAGTATCCTCTGGGAACGGAAAACATATACAGACTTCCCACGGCAATCTGACACAGCAGTATTCCGCCTCTTTTTATATTGGCAAAAAACAGCTTTAGAACGCAGTAGGCAAGGGCGATAACCGTCAGTATTCCAAGCAGTCCTGATAAACCTATCGTAGAGTGCAGTACTATTGTCGCCGTAGCTCCGAGATCGCCCTTGTTCGCCCCTATAAACGAGCCGAGAAGATCGCCTGAGAATGTGCTCTGAAGCGTTATGCAGAATTTATACAGCTCCACAGGAAGCTGAGTAAACAGCATTACAGCCATAAAGCCTTTAAGAACGTTAAGGCACGTTCCCTGAATATTCGCCCGTCCCGTCTGATATTCGATCGCCGTATCAAACACAGCGACAACAAGCCCTACTGCAAACAGCGCCCAGCCGAACAGGGAAAAAAGCTTAAGGAAGGCTTCCACCCATGCAAGCGAAAAGATTCCCGCGCCCATTCCGTTTATCATTCCGAACAGATCGGCAACCGCTCCGTATATAGTATCGTACATCCATTCAAGCATAACGTCCCAGACAGCCGAGGAGATCGCCGAACCTACCGATTCCACCACCCCGAACAGCTTTTCTCCTACCCATTCCACAGCGTCGCCTATCCATTCAAACATTGCCGTTTTCCTTTCCGATCAAACTGATCTGTTCGTATTTTTTCCTCTGATGATTTTTTAAAACAGTAAAAGCGGCGCCGTCTGCGTATCCGTATCAGCGAATACCTTTTAGATATCCTGTATATTCCGCGCCGTTTTCTCTTTGCATTCATTTTCACCCTCCGTATATATGAAAATACCGCCGGATTTATCCGACGGTATTCCTTATTTTATTATAACGTTATCTTTGCCGATCAGCTGCCCGTATCTGAAGCATTCTGTGCAGTGATCGTTTATAATTCCGCAGGCCTGTAAATGGGAATAAACCGTTATTGAGCCGAGATATTTAAAGCATCTTTTTTTCAGGTCAACGCTTATTCTGTCTGACAGCTCGTTGCTTGCCGGAACGCCTTCGTCCGCATGAGCCTTATACACAATTGTCTTGTTATCCGAAAAACCCCACAGATATTTATCAAAGGAGCCGAATTCCTGTCTGATCTTCAAAAACATATTTGCATTATTGATAATGGCTCTGATTTTTCTTTCCGACCTTATCATATCCGGCGTATTCAGAATATCGTTAATCTGAGTTTCTCCGTAAAGCGCTGTTTTTTCATAATCAAAGTTATCAAAGCACTTTCGGAATATCTCCCGCTTTTTCAGCATTAACGACCAGTTTAATCCGCACTGCATGACCTCCATCATCAGAAATTCAAATTGTTTTCTGTCGTCATGAACAGGCTCGCCCCATTCCTCGTCGTGGTATTTCTGCATAAGACCGTTGTCCCGACACCATCCGCACCTTTTAGCATTTTCCATAAATCTCAGCCTTCCGCTTTATCCATAAAGCTTTGTATAACGTTCATAATTTCGTTCAGTCTGCTTTCTCCTATGCCCTTTATCCGTCCTATAGCGGCTTTCAGCTCGTCATAATCGACAGCCTTTGATTCCTCGTCCCTTTTGCCCGATACATATATGCTCGTCAGAAGCTTCTGAAGCTGTTCTCTGTCCATTTTCTTTACAGAGCGGTAGGTTTCACGGTCAAGGGTATATTCGTCCGGCATTTTAATTCTCCTTTGTACAATTTCTCAAGCCATATTATTTTACATTATACCATAATAAAATCCGGTTTTCAACTTTTAATAAGATAAAGGTTAGAGCTTCTTCCGCCGCTTGTCCTGTACCTTTCCCTGCGTTCTATGAGCCCTGCTTTTTCCAAGTCGTTCAGCGCCCTGAATACCGTTGACTTTGAAACGCTCAGATCCTCCGATATAGTTTTAACGGAGGGAAAACACTTCTTTTTTCTTCCCGCGCGGTTGGACAGGTACATATACACAGCCACCGCCCTGTGAGGCAGATCGTATTCGTATATCTCTCTTGAAAACCTCAAGCGTTATGCGCCTCCCGTCTTTGGCAGCTTTTTTCTCAGCATATCCTCATAGCTTACCGCCTGATCCTCCGGAGCCTCGATTTTCTTTTTGGCGTATTTAAGCTCCGCCGCCCGCGTCAAAGTCTCCTTTTTCATATATGTGACCGTTCTTGAGCCTTTATCCTCAAGGCTGTACGGTTCTTCAAAGCTGATACCCCACTTGAAAAACAGCTTCAGGGGAGATATCATGGGGTGAGTTCCCGTTTTCATAACAATGAACTGTCCTTTGGGCATACTTTTAAGCTCGTCCGTTGTCATTAACGGTCTGCCGATCATCTGCAGCGACTGGCTTTTATCTCTGCCGTGCGAAACAGAACCGCTTAATACCGTCTGTTCTCCCAATGATTTGGACAGAATTTCCGCAGACTGTGAATTCGGGGCAAAACCGCCGAAAATGGTCAGCTGCGTGTTGTCGGTTATGATCTCCTGTCCTTCTCTGCCGTAATTCTTATCGAGCTGCGCAAAGGACTGAATAATCGCAACAATGCTTATCCGTCTTGAACGGCTTGCGGAGAACATCGCTTCAGCTCCCTCTATCTTAGGAAAAGTGCCGAACTCATCGCAGTAGAACATAACGCGGTTTTTAAGCTTGCCTCCGTTTTCATCGGCGATCACAAGAATTTCCCTGTAAAGCTGCTGGATCAGCAATGAAACCATGAAATATTTCGACTGATCCTCTTCCGGCAGTATAATGAATATAGCCGATTTCTCGGAGCAAAAACGTTCCGCGTCGATCGCCGTGCCGAAGCACAGAATCTGCTCCATTTCCGAGTCGATAAAGCTGTTGAGTCTTGATAACGCCGTGGACATGATCGACATCATCGCCTGATCCGCGGAATGAAGGGCGGAGCCTGCAAGCCATTTTGCCTTGTGCTCGTCAGGCAGCTTTTCCATCAATACCTTGAAGCCGTTTTTCGGCTTTTGTTTTCCGGCGCTCTCTATAGGCTTTAACAGGTCCTTAATAAGCTTGAACACGGAAACGATATGCCTTTCGTTTTTCTCTCCGAATTCCGCGATCAGTAAAATAAGCGAAGCAAGCAGCCCTTCCGCCGCGTCGTAGAAAAACGCGTTCTGACCCATTGCGGAGGAATCGGCGCCGCCTATGCTGATAATGGTTTTTGCTGTGATCTTGGCGTATTTTTCCGCTTTTGCCTTTGCGGACAGATCTTTTTTGTCCTTGAGATAAACGTCCATGTATTTGTTGACAAGGTGCAGCATATTGTTCTCGTCACTTCGTGTTGGATTTCTTAAATCAAGCACGGAAACGTTGTAGCCGTAGTACTTTGAAGCGATAGTTCCGTAATTTCGAACAACGTCTGCTTTTGTGTCTGTGCTGACAAAAGACATACCGCTTGCGCAGGCAAGTTCGATATTCGGATATAAAAAGTATGCGGTCTTGCCCACTCCGGCAGCGCCTATCATCATGGTATGAACGTCGCCCTCGTCTACAAGCGCGACAGTCTTTTTTCCTTTTGTTCTGCATCCGACTACTGTTCCTTGAACATTCGGTAAATTAATATTTTTTCGCCAGTTTTCCACGTCAAAGGGTACTTGTGTGTATGCGCTTTTTATTTCTGATTTCGCCGCCCACCTTGCAGTGCCGTACTGGCCGTTTCCCACAGTTTTATTCTTTATTCCATTGAGGGAATAATTGTTGGAACAGTAAGCTAAAATCATCATGACTGCGAATACCGCAAGCATGACTATAATTCCGATTATCTGAGTCTGATTCATTTAGCCCTCCTATCCGAACCCGAAGCTTATCGCCTCGGATATTTCTTCCTGCGCTTCTTCCTGCGAGATCACAGGAGCGGACATTTCCTGTTCCGTTTCACAGCGTACCGCGCAGTCCGCAAGCTGAAACAGTAGCTTTGAGGTCTGTATGATTTCCTCCTTGGTACGGGATTGATTATACCGCAGATCACGAGTTACCGCCTTATATGCGTTTCTCAGATCATCCTGCTTGGAAGTCATTTTACCCTTGTCGGAATATGCCCGGTATTCATTAAACAGCTTGCTTTTGAGCCTGTCAAACATGGCGTTTTCGTTCTTTCCGCCGATAAAGAACGCCGAGGCCGCAAGCGCGTACTCGGCTAAATACCGATACTGTCCGTTTCGGAGCGTCTTAGAAAGCCTGTCGATAATACGGTCCGGACTGCACCTGAAATACCGCAGCTCTGACAAAGTTTCATAATATATTTCTTTTCTCCTGTGAGGAACAGCCGCAAGAGCTTCAACGCCGTTTTCAGCTTTAAGACATTCGTTCCAGTCTTTAAACTCCGGCAATTTCCTTGATATATCCGTATAACCCTTTTCCTTTAATATATCCGTAAGCCTTTCCGCCGCGTCGATCCCGCCCTCGTCGTTGTCGGTGCAGATAATAATCTCAGATATATGCTTATGAGTTTCCAGAGCGGTAATAACGGCGTTTTCATATACGCCGTTCATGGCGATATACGAGTGTTTCTGCCAATCCTGCGGATAAAGCGTAAGGAAAGACATCATATCGATGGGAGCCTCAAACGCAAACAGCTTTTCCGATTCGCCGAAGTGTGCAAAGCTGTACCGAGTATCCGAACCCCCGCAGGTTATTCTGAAAGTTTTTCCGAAAGAATTAGTTGAACGCTTGCTTGCCTGTCGCGGTACCCCGTTTTCATCAATTCCTACAAACACAGCGTTGTGATGCTCCTTATCCTCATAAAGCGTATGCCGTTTTGCAAAGTACGAGATAATGTCAGGAGCAATAAACCGCTGTTTTATGAGGTAGGCGAACACTCTGTGCATATTGCCGTTTGCTTCGGGCAATTTGAATTCTTTCGGTTTTTCCTCCCGCACAGCCGCTTTAGGCGGACTGTGGGATAGGGGAGTAACCGTGCGACCTAACAGATCCTGAACCGCAGTCTGAAAATCCATACCGTAAAAATACCGCATGAACCTTACGGCTCCGCCGCCCACCTGATTTTTATGGTCGAACCATCTTGATCCGTTTATAGTAATACTGTCGTGCTTGCCGCTGCCGTCGTAGTAAACGAGCTTGTGTTCCCGCCCCGCCGATTCCAGCTTTTCTCCTCTCAGCCTCAGAAAATCAGCTAAATCTACGCTGTTTGCGGCAATTTTTTGTTCTTCTGTAAATGGGATATACGACATTTTCCACCTCCTGAAAAAGAAAAGCAGCCCTGCGGCCGCCTTTCCTTATTTTTCAATTCCTTTTTAAACCTGTCCCAAGCCTGAAGCCCATGCGGAAGGCTTCCTCTGAAAAAATACTGTTGATTGCCGCATTTAGCTCTTCATATTTTTCTATTGCTTCCTGAACTTCATTCGGGAGCTTCTTCTGAGCTGTCAACACCTCTAATATTTTTTTGTTAAGCTCACGAAACTTTTTTCTTTTTGCCGTTTCAAACGCTATTTCCTCCATATACTTGCTGTACAGTTCGGTTACGATATCATTCATTTCAGCAGGGAGGCTATAAGCTTTGCTCCGAGCTTCATCGCAGATATTCCGATATTTTTTGCTACGACTGTTCCAAACTCTCCGATCAACTCGTCTAATTTCTGAGCGCCTTCCTTATCAGCGTACTTATCAAACAGCTTATTGAATCTGTCTATGACGTCGCCGTACTCGGAGCTTAAGTACAGCGATCGGTCCAGTTCCTGTGTAAATTTATCGTACAGCTCGTCTGATATATCCACCCCTTTCACCTCCGATCGTCAATCCTTTAGCAGCGTAATTATCAACTGCGCTCCGAGCTTTATTCCGGCCTCGGACGATACAGACGATACCGCTTCGCTTAACTCCTGCACTCCGTCCTCCAGCTTTTTAGCCAGCTCCTTGTCGGATACCTGTTTTATCAGCCTGGACAGCTCATTATATTTAAGGTTATATTCGCTGCTGTCCCGCAGCGGTATGTCCAGGTCCTCGGCAAAGCTCTCATATATTTTTCTGATCTCCATTTTTCACCTCCGACACTACAATACCACACTATCCGCCAAATAGCTATATCATAACCCAACAATCTTCCGCGGCATTTTTCCCGCTTTTATTGCATATCGGCTATACCTTTTCCCTTCATTTTTACATTCCGACGATAGACCAGACGTAAAGCGGAGCGGTCAGTGAAAACAGCAGACAGCCGAAAATTATTGCCGGAGCCGTCCATTCGAACTGACCGTGCTTGCGGTAGTCCATGTACGCCAAAGAAAGCTTGGCAAAGAGCAGAATTGCCAGAACTACGTCTATCACAGGGAATACGACGTTGTTAACGATCGATTTTATCTGACTTTTTGCAGAGTACCATGTACTCTGCACAGCGCCTGCGACATCTCCGTCGGCGTATGCCGTTATACAGCAGAATACAGTCAGCAGGCATACGGAAATTAAAAGCGCGGTTATTTTCTTCTTTTTCATTTTTCCTCCATTCAGAACATTGAAATCATACCTCTGTAAGCTTTCCCGTCAGCACAGTTCTGGAGGCTCCCTCCGCTCCGGTACAGGTGGACAGTGAAATAAACTTATCTTTTTCAGATACGCCGATATTTTTCCAAATAAAAGAGTTTTCTTTCAGACCGTCAAGCCAGACGGATATATCTTTTGTCACGTCGTAAAAGCCGCTGTAGCATTCCGGCTGTGAAAGAGAGAAAAAGTCAATACGGTACACGCTGTCCGAAACAGTCAGCCAGCCGACGGCGCGAGCTTCAAAATAGCTCTCGTCCGTAAAATTAATTACATCTGCAAACATAGATCCGTTACGCATATTGTGACCGTAGAGAATATTTATTCCGTCTGAAAGCTTCCGCGCGCATCTGCCGTCAAGAAAAACGGACCCCGAATACAAATAGCCGCCGTCATACGCCCTATGCAGGTAATAATCGTTATCTCCCGAATACATGACGGGATAGTTTATGCTCGTATCAGGAATATAAAGCCAGCCTATGGAACCGTCAAAATTGCGGCAAACCTCACGAACCTGTTCTGTCAGCTCCCGCTTTTTATCCTCCGGCAAACGCGCGGAATTGTCAGGCTCGTCAGTTATTTCCGCACGATCGGGCATACGCTCGTCAAACACGGCAATGTCGGGCATAAAGGGCTTAAGCCTTCTGTAACTCAGCTTCTGGGCAAGATCGTTGCGAAACATTAAATATACGCCTCCCGAAATTAAAACGGCAGCTGTAATAGCTGCCGCCGTTCTCATTATTTTAGTTTTCTTCATAAAGCTCAGTCCTTGTCAATAAAGTCGGGACACTCCGACGCTTTCCTTATTTCTTCCGTCCGTATTCTCTCAAGCTCTTTTCTTTTCCGTATTTTACAGCTTACGAGCAGAGCGCAAAGACTTAACAGCCCTCCGGCTATCATAAGCCATGCGGCGGTATTGCTTCGGCTGTCGCCGGTATGAGGAGTATCCTGCGGTAGCTCTTTCTGTTCAGCCTCGTCAATCATAACGATCAGCGGATTGCCGTTTTCAGATACGGCGGTCGTTTCAGCGCCGTCAACCTTGACCGTACCGTCATTAAGGACTTCAAAGCAAATATCAGTCGCCAAAATATATCCCTCCGGAGCGGCGGTTTCTTTCAGAATATATTTTCCGGCGGAATGCTTTGCGACAATATGATTAGTTCCGTCGGAAGTCCATTCGTCCACAACTGTTCCCTTATCATCCAGCAGCTGCATTTGCGCGCCTTTAAGCTCGTTTCCGTCCGCGTCCCGCTTGGGTATTTCCACAGTTACAGGCTTGTTTTCAATTTCGATTCTGATAATCTCATCATTTTCTGAAACTGTCACAGGATAGCTTTCATCGCTTAAAATATATCCGTCGGGCGCTGAAAGTTCTCTGATAACATACTCGCCAAATGGAATGTCGGCAAAAGAAAAACAGCCCTTGTCGTCCGACTTGGCTGTCATTAACGCGTTTTCTTCCGTAAATTCTGTGCAGTCCATTGCAAACAGACCGAACAGAGCGTTTTCAAGAGGGCCGCCGCTTTCGTTTGTCTTGATACCTTCTATTTTTCCACGCTTAAGGCGATTCTCAAATGTTCCGCAGTCGATTGAAACCGTCTGAATATCCTGTCCCTGATATTCAAATGTTACAAGATATTTTTCGCCGTTCAGGACGTAATGCTCGTCTGTGCCGATTTCCTGAACGTAATATTTTCCGAACGGAAGCTGAACGTCAAATTTTGCGGTCATATTCTCATCAAGGCTGATTTCAGAAATCAGTCCGTCGGCAGGAATAACCGTACCGTCGGCGGCGGTCAGATCCTCTGCGGCAAACAGTCCGAAGCGGACGTTTGTATACTCGTCTGAATTGCCGATATTAAATAGCTCGTCCTGTTCCATAAGCTTGGAAAGCGTTATTTCTACGCCCTGATATTCATTGAAAAATTCCGCGTTTACCGTATCTCTTATCTCGACTTCCTGTCCCGCATAGGTAAGCTCGATAAATTGTGATTCGCCGTTAAGAACATATCCGTCGGGAGCCTGAATTTCCTTTATTTCATACTTTCCGAGATAGAGCGGATCGGTTTCAGCATAGCCGTTTTCATCTGTTGCGATTTCAGCTACAATGTCGCCTGCGTTTGCTCTTACCGTTCCGTCGGCCGTTATTATGTCCTCGCTTGCAATTATCTGAAATACCGCGTTTGCAAGTCCGCTTTCAGAAAATACAGGAGTATATGTGACCGGACTTTCTATCACATTTCCGTTTTCATCTGTATATGCAGATGATGAAACTGCCGCGCTTACAAAGGTATTTCCTGTTTTCTGAACGGAAATCCTGCCTTTCTGCGGTACGTTGAATTTTTCAACCGTTATAACCTCTTCCTTACCGTCGACCGTAAAGGGAACGGCTTCACTGCCGAGAAAATATCCCTCCGCCGTCTGCACCTCATGAAGCTCGTAATCTCCGTATACAAGCTCGTTGGGGAGCGTTAACGTTCCGCTTTCGTCAGTGTAGAATACGTCAAGGATCATTTCCGTCGGATAGTTTATTTTCTGTTCAACATAACGGGAATTTTTACAGTCCCAAACCTTAAAGCCGATACCCGAAACGGGGATCAGATTGCCTGTTTCAGCGTCCTTTTTCACGATCCTGACGTAGGAGGTCAGCACGGCGTCGTTGATCAGGTAGAAATATTCCTTTTCGCTTTCGCTGATAATTACGTCAAAATCCTCTATCCATTCTGTGTTTTCCCAGCCCTTGGTCTGATGAACCGTATATGTTCCGTAGAGCAGCGTTTTTGTAGCTGCAAAGTCGTTTTCATCGCATACAAGATAATCTTTTTCAGAATCCTTTGCGCTTTCATAGCTTCCTGACGATTTAAGGTAAACCTCGAATTCCGCTCCTGCTTCGGGAGTTTCTATCTGCGTCGTTCCATCGTCAGAATGCTTGATAATTGAGATTTTGCCTTTGATAACATCTTCGGTTACATTTACTGAAATCAGATTGCTTTCAATGGTGTAATTTTCAGCTTCTGCACCGATTGAATAGACAGTCGGATCAAGCCTGTACCCTTCCGACGGGCTTATTTCCTGAATAGTATAATTTCCGCAGACATATTCCCTCGTTTTGAAATATCCCTTTTCGTCGGTAGTATAGGTATTGATCAGCTCTCCGTCCCTGTACAGTCCGTAGACCGCTCCCGCAAGGCTTGCATTGCCCTGTAGATCGCCGTTCTCGGAATCCTTTTTTATTACCTCGGCGGTAAATTTCTTAAGAGCGTTTTTAAATGTTTTTGAAACTGTCGCGTCGGCTGTCAAGGTCGCTGTCTGGTCCGCGGTAACAACATATTTAACGGGTACGTTTTTCTCGGAAATGGTATAAGCGATCTTTTTATTATCCTTATCATATACGGGAATATCGGAAAGAACTGCCGTACCCTCGCCGTTGGTGGTAACAGTATAGGTTTTGCCGCCGCCGGAAATCGTAAAGGTCCTGCCGCCGTTTTCTCCGTCCTCCGCCTGCTTGTTTATTTTTATAGCTCCTGTCTTTAACGTATTGGAGAACGAAACGGAAGCTGTTTTGCCCGCCGAAACCGTAACCTTTTTCGTCTGCTGTTTTTCATAACGGGCAGGTACGACCTCGGTTACGGTATATTCTCCCGCCGCAAGATCGGGTATATTTATTTTACCGTTCCTGTCCGTTTTTACCTTATACGTTTTTCCGTTTCCTAAGACGATAAATTCAATATCCGCTACTATACCGTCCTCGGAGGTCTTAATAATTTCAAGCGTTCCGTTTTCTACGCCCTTGACCGCCGCGTAGTATTTTCTCGGATCGGCTTTTAGCTCCGCTAACGTCTGCTTTGAATCGCTTGTAAGCGTCAGGAATCCGGTCAGCTCTCCCGATTCCTTAACGTTGTTCTGAGTCAGAGTAACCACAGCGGTCTTTCCGCTGTCCGCCTTTATTTTCAAAGCGTTTCCCGATTTTGATATAACGGAGCCGTCTGTGACTGCCGCGTCAAAGTCTGATAGAACATTGTTTTTATCGGTAAAAGTATATGTTCCGTCGCTGTTTGCCTGCACTGCATTTTTCTTGGCAGAGGAGGTTGTACTTTTGGCGAACGATATGGATTTTGAATGTTCTTTGATATCGGCTTCATACTCGTAATAGTAACCGCTTACTATCTGAGCGGCATAGTCGCTTTGAAAATTATCAAGAAGCTTTTCAACAGAGGTATAGCCGTTATCAACTCTATTGAAATTTATATCTCTCTGACCTACCAGCGCTTCCCATACAAGAAGCTGCGTCGCAGTGTATTTATAGTATGCTTCAACACTGGTCAGCTCTCCGGTAAATGCATAAAGAAATACTCTGCCTATTAAATTTCGTATATCATCTGCATCCAGTTCGGCAGTCGCAAGACTTTCAAGATATTTATTTGCCGAATCCTCGGTATACGAATCGCCGCTTGAAACATGAGCTCCGGCTTCAAGACAGTAAACGGCTTTCATACTGTCGACTGTATGGATCATTGTCCAGTAGTCAGCCTTATTTATCCTATACCCGTTTCCGATTATGAGGTCCTTTTTGATTCCTAGCTCATTGGCGTTTTCTATCTGTATTTTCGCTTCATATGCGGCGCTTACCGCAAATCCTGTCGGCAGCATTGTTACAAGCAATGCAAAGAGCGTTATAAGAGATAATGCTCTTATTCTGATTTTTTTCATTTATATCTTCCTTTCCGCATAAAAAATGGACCGATGTTTTTACCATCGGTCCATATACTTATTTTATTTCATTTTACCACATAAGATAAAGCCAATATTTATCTCCGTCTTTTTCCCAATAGACATTTACATAATAACATTCTGAAATATCTTCCTTAGTTTCACCATTTCTTATCCACTCATCATACATAGCTTTTATGTCATGAGATACACTGTTTTTGATAGATGAAACTGAACTGCATATATCAGTATTTATTGGTGCGTTAAACGAATATTCATTCCATATATCAACATTTCCTGTTAAAAAGTTAGTTCCTGCAATTCCATATGAAGAAACTTCCTGCATAATATATCCGTTTGTCTCTGATATATCTGCCTGTGAAAGTCCCTGCGGCTCAGGCTCAGGAGCTTCTGTCGGTTTTGGCTTTGGCTTTTCGGTTTTCTTTGCAGTTGTGGTTTTCTTCTGCGTTTGGCTTGGCTTCTCGGTTTTCTGCGAAGCTGTCGTATTCTGACTTTGCGGCTGAGTTTGACCGCCGTTATTTCCTCCCGTTTGATAATTGCCGTTATTATCCTGTTCGTTACCGTACCGCGGCGCTTGGGTAGTTACGTCGGTCTTCTTGCTGCTCTTTTTGGTACCGCTTTTCTTTTCCGTACTTTCCGCCGTACTTTCAGACGTGGTTTTTACCGTTGTTTTTGCTGATGTTTTGGATGTTGTTTTTACAGCGGTCGTCTTAACTGACGAAGCCGTTGATACGGGCGTAGTCGTTACCGTTGAGGCAGCCGAAGCCGATTCGGTTTTTCCCGCCCGAAGCTCAGCTCCGTCCGTTTCTGTTTTTCCGCAGCCTGACAGCATAAGTCCGCATATTATCAATACCGCCAATGTCCTTTTCATAATTGTCACACCCCGTGTATATATTTCAGCCTCCGCTGTTAATTCCAGCATACCACACTGCTGCGCGGATATCTACCGTTTACGGAAAAATTCTACCTGTCAGACAAACCGAGCAAGGGTTTTTACAGCATAACCAATAAAAGCTTACATTTAAAAAATACCACGATTTTTGGCATTTGTCAATATCTTTACATAATAATTATTAATCCGTCGTTCTGCTGGGATATTTCTTCTTCTGGATTTAACGCAGACAGTGCAAACATCTCTGAATATTTACTGATCTGCCCGTCAGTCAGAGAACAGCTGTCCCAGCCGTCTTTTGTGAATGTATTGCCTGAAATATATACCGTACCATGAACAAGTACTCCGCCTATGACTCTGTTGGGTTCATAATCATAGAGCAGAAATTCTTCGTTGCACCATGCGACCGCGTCGTTGTCAGGCTCGAAATATATCGGTTCAATAAGACCTCCGACCACCGACTGCATTGCATGAATACTGTGAATGATTTCCGTCTCATAGGGCGCTTTTCCGACCTCGACTATGAGTATCCTCATCATATCCTTATGGTTTGTCTGCGAAATATCAAAATCTATCGGTCTGAAGCCCACGCTGTCGCAGAAGTAAAAGCCCTTGTCCTTTCCCTCGCAGACCTCTATCACATTACTTACCGACATTTCGGAAACCGCCTTGTCAATCTCCTTGCAGCAGCGTATATTTTCAATACGGCTTTCCCGCCATAGTTCGGTTTCCTCGCATATTTTTGCCTCTTCATAGGATTTTCTGTACAGAAATCTCATAATTTATCCGTCCTTTCTTTAAAACAAATTGTCTGAGCCTAGGTCCTTCGCGCATATACCGCGGATGGGACAGCCGGCGCAGTCGTCGTATTCATCGCATACCGCCTGCTTTTCCGCCTCCGTAAGCTCTTTGTGAAGCAGGGTGAAAACGACTCCGTCCTCGTTCTTTTCAAGCTCCGCCGTCACGGGAAACCCATTCTCATCATAGAGACCGTCAAATCTGGATATTCCGTTTTCAGTCATCGCCTGCGTCATTAATACTTTTCTCATTTAAAATACCTCCCGTATTTTCGTCAAACATTGAAAGCTGAAGCGCGTTTCTTTCCGTTTGCCTGTAGTTTGAGATAAACAGCTCGCTGTACATACAGCCGCCTTCGTACCTCTGGGCAAGATTGTTAAGCCTTGATATTTCCTCAATATATATTCCTGGTCCGTCCCACAGCTTCCTGATTTCAGGGCAGTCGTTATACGATACCAAAAACTTTCCCTTGATTTTCAGAAGCGTATCTCTGAGTCTGATATGATCCTCCTTTTTAAAGCCCACGTCCTTGTAGTAGTTCTCCGTGGAAAAGTACGGGGGATCGCAGTAAAAAAAGCTGACGGGGCGGTCGTAATGCCTTATCAGCCCTTCAAAATCCTTATTCTCGATCACAACCTTCTGCAATCTTCTCGCCGCCATATCTATCTGCGGAAAATCCGCCCACATGGAATGTGGCTGACTGCCGAAGCTGTCAAGACCGCTTGCATAGCTGTACCGTATCAGCTGATAGAACTTAGCCGCCCTGTCAACGTCACGGAATCTGCCGAACAGTCCTTTCTTATGAAGAGCTGAGATCCAATTAAAGTCCTCGCGGGAATTAAGGACGTACCTGAGCTTGTATTTGAGCTTATTCGGTTTATCCCTGACGCAGCGGTACAGATTTGCAAGGTTTGAGTTATAGTCGTTCCAGACCTCGAAATCCATGCCCGGCGGTTTATGAAACAGTACCCAGCCTGCCCCTCCGAAAACCTCGATATATTTCTCATAGTAAAGCGGAAACCTTGAGAGAATCTCGTCCCTCAGCGCTTTTTTGCCGCCTACCCACGACATGAAACTGTCCATTTTACTCCTATCCGCCGTTAACGCCAATGACAGAAGTTAAGCCGTTTTGCCGATTACAGAATCTTTTCTGTCATTGGCAAAACGACTTGTCCTCGCGCGGACGGCGCAATTTGCGCTATAGCTTTATTATCGCATACTTTTCAATCCGCGCCTTTTGTTTTGATTTAAAAATCAAATGTCATTTTTAAGGTTATTTAATTCGTTGTTAAGTCTTTCGATTTCTCTGTCGGCGTTTTTTGCCGATACCAGAAGGCATCCGACAGTAAGTCCCGCTGTTCCTCCTATCGCCAGACCTATGAATAAATTCAGCATTATTTCATCTCCATTCCAAGCTCTTGAGTTTGTTCGATAAAATCGGCGAACGTAACGATTTCGCCCATAAAGTTCGGCTCCGTATCCTCGGTCAGAGGTATGAATCCCTTTTCTCCCAGATCAAGCGGCTCTTTGGTTACGACCGAACCGCCGCGATTTACCGCGACCCTTTTTTCAATGGAACAGAAACGCTCTCCATCGTCTGACTGCCTTAAATCGTAGCAATACGTTCCTTTGGGAATATCCGCGTCTGTTATTCTGTCGTTGGTAAACAGCGCGGTCTGTCCGAATAGTTCTATACGCTCATATTCGTCGGAGCTCTCGATATTGACGTATCCTGTTTCAGAAGCGTTGAGGAAAAGTCCGTAAGCCTCAAGATCAACGTCCATAACCCTTGCCGCAAATTCAAGCCGTTCCTTTTCATTTTCGGCATAGTATTCTTCATAGCGTTCTCCGTCGTAATACTCGTATCTTCCGCAGTTCATGCCGATGTCCTCGTCAGCCCATTCATGAATAATTTTGATTTCGGGAAACATCTCCGATAGTCGCTGAATGACAGGATGGGGAGCTGCCCAGGCGGTCAGAAACCGCAGTTCTTCGGCGTTTGAGTAATCACAGTCTTTCTCATAGCCATAGGCTGACCACTTCGTACCCCAGTTGGATATACACCAGTCGTACCAGTTGTTTTTGCCGTAGAGATTCGTTTCCTCCCGACCGAGATTGCCGCGGTAGATATTTTCAGGCATAGGAATTATCTTCTCAAAATCAATAGTTCCAAGCCCGTGCTCATCGTTTTGGATTTGCTTCAAAAACTCACTAATCTGCTTTCTGTCTCCGTTTAATTTGATTATGTTCGTCACATGATTTGGCATTCGCTTTCTCCTTTACGCATTTGTTTTTCACTTAGCGGCATGGCTGTTGTTCCTAAAACACCGCCTGTCAGCATTTCTGTAAATAAATACGCCATTACATCATCTCCATTTTGAAATCTTCGGTTTGTTCATTTTCTGAAACAAACCCGCCAAGTTTGTTAGGAACATAATCGGAAAGCCATGTGCCGCCGAACTGCTCGTGAGTCTGCAATCTCCACATTGCAAGCCTGCCGACATTAAGCTGAACGTCGTCAAACGGAAACAGCAGACAGGTAAGATTTCCGTTATTAAAGCTATATACCTTTTCAAATCGACTTTCATTCTGCAATATTCCGCTTTCCGTTAACATATCGTTTATGCCGTCGACCCATTCTTTCAGGTCGCCGCCGCAGCCCTGCAGAACAAGCCCCTCGCTGTCGTTCATTTTTCTCAGATCATGCAAAGATACGCTCTTGATTTCCATTAATGCAAAAACTCCTTCCCATAATATTTTTTCAGCAGACCTATGACAAACAACTGACCCTTGCCTGTGACGTAGGTCTGCCGATAGGTTTTTGTCATTGCGGAGGTTTTAAAAACCGACTCCTTTACTTTAAAATATCCCCGGTCGATATATTTCTGATAGGGGAGATTGTCGGTCATAAGGATACCCATTCCTCTGAGAACGGCGTACAGCTTGTTTCTGCCGACGGGGACGCTTTCGGCTCTCGCAAGCTTTGCCATTGCGTTCATATCGATGAGATTATCGGTATTTGAAACCTGATTTGCAAACTCCACCAGCGGTTTGTCATGCCGGATACGCTCGTTGAGTTGATCAATACAGCGGAACTGAAGCTTGAAAAGCTCCTTTACCGGTTCTTCACAAAAAGACAGATAATTGTCCACGAACATATCCGCATTACCCACATAGCCGCCTGTTTGATTGATTTGAGGCAAAATCTTATCAAAAATCCACGACTCAAATTCCGCAGCTCTCGGCAGGTTGCTGTGTGCGACAAGTCTGTAAACATCGCCCTCAGGAATAAAAATCATCTTAATGCTCTTGCTTGGAGACTGCGGATGAGGTAGGTCGTGTTTCACGCCCCACCTGCAATGCCGCCTTATTGCGTCCTTTGTGTTGCTGTAGCCCAATGCAGAAGCCACATCCTTTCCGCAGAACATGATTCTGCCGTTATCTTCATTTAAAATTCTGAGTGAACCAAATTCCTCGTTCTCAAAAATCCTGATCATATTATTCATGTTTCTCATCCTCCTTTTCAAGCTCTAATATATTCCTTGCTATCGCTTCCGCTACAGGTACGGACACGGCGTTTCCCGCCTGCTTGTAAAGCTGCGCGTCGGACATTCCGGCTGCTTTGACTTTATTGAACTGCTCGTCCGTAAACCCCTGCAAACGCCAGCATTCTATCGGCATGAGCCTGCGGATAAGTCCGTTGTAAATTACGCCGTGCCTGTCTGTCACAGTAAGCGTGAACATCGGTTCGTTAGATTCTTTTACCCGTCTGCCTAGCTGCCTTGTACGCGGCTTAAAGGGATTCAATATTGCTCTCGGTTCTTCCATAACGATAACTCCGGATTTTTCTCCTTTATGGCTGCCTATTCCGCTGTCCTGCCTTGACGTTATGCACCTCGCAAGTTCAGTCACCTTCGGTTCGGGATTCATATCTATACACATAGCGTAATATCCCTGATTTGGGCTTGTTGTTATCGTATGAGCCATATCTTTCCCGACCCTTCCGCGCCTTGAATTAAGATTCGGATATGCAAGGTCTATGCTGTCGCCCGGCAACGCTGTCTGATATCCCGACTTGGTCTTTACCTTTATGGGAAGCCCTAAGATCTCATAAAGTCCCGTTTTTCCGCCGAAGCCTCCCGTCTGACTTGTCAGCGTTATGCTCAGTCCGTCGGTGGAGTAGACTCGGCAGCCCTCCCGTCCGGGTATGCGCTGTACAAGAGTTTTTGGATTTGCGTCGGTGAAAGACAGTACTTTTCCGGAGCGTTTTTCTCTAAGAAATCCGATAATGAACACTCTCTTTCGGGATTGGGCGACATGGAAATCTGCGCTGTTAAGCACCTGCCATGCGACATCGTACCCCAGTTCATCCAACGTACCGAGGATGACCGCAAACGTCCTGCCCCCATCATGCGATAGGAGACCGGGTACGTTTTCAAGCAGCAGATATTTAGGTTTTTTAACGGCAGCGATTCTGGCAATTTCAAAGAACAGCGTTCCTCTCGCGTCGTTAAAGCCGCCCCTTTTTCCAGCGATTGAAAAGCTCTGGCAAGGGAAGCCTGCGCATATAAGGTCGAAATCGGGCAATTCATTTGGGTTGATTTTTCTCGCGTCGTCAAAGTACACCTCTCCTTTCGTATCGTACATTGTTTCGTATGCTTTTTTAGCGTACTTGTCGATCTCGCACCAGCCTATGATCTCAAAGCCTCCCGCTTTCTCAAGTCCTGAACGGAATCCTCCGATTCCTGAAAATACGTCAAATACTCTTATTATGTTCTTTTCCTTTCTGTTAAGGGCAATAAAAAAACCGCTATGATCTCTCATAGCGGCTTACTGCTCTATTGGTTTTGGCTTCTATGATCCTGCGCCTTACATATTAAACACCTCATTTCGCTGATTTCACGTTTCACTATTTCAACTTTATTTCTTTTAAAATGATACTTATGAAACACTATTTTCGAATCTATCTTTTAAGACCTCATAAAAATGTTTCAAGCTTTTATCTCCATTATTATTCGGAAACAGGCAATACGGCAAACTGTCAGTATTCTTATGCTTTTTTATGCAAGCCGCACAATTGCCATGGTTTTTACAGCTTTTTTTAGGACAGCATCCTTCAATATAATTATTCATATAAATATACCTCCG
>OKWJ01001104.1_pt1 | contig 22777 bp, 18 predicted proteins | sample 1607121 | NCBI WGS metagenome assembly OKWJ01 (sample SAMN04414080, study PRJEB24778) | human gut metagenome | material: faecal | host: Homo sapiens | reverse complement strand
TGAAACCGGGAGGGTATATTGCCGTCTCCGAGAGTTCATGGTTTACGGACGAACGTCCGGCGGAAATCAATGACTTCTGGATGGATGCATATCCCGAAATCGATACGATTCCTAATCAAGTAGCCAAAATTTACAAGGCAGGCTATCTTCCTGTCGCTACATTTATTCTGCCTGAAAATTGTTGGACAGATCATTACTTTACCCCCAAAGTTGCAGCTCAGAAGATTTTTTTAACTAAATATGCCGGAAATAAAATTGCTGAGGAATTTAGTATGCTTCAATCCATTGAAGAAGAACTGTACCATAAGTATAAAGAGTATTATGGCTATACATTTTTTATTGCAAAAAAGATAAGGCTGTAATTCTTTTCATGCCTATATAAACAGTTGTTTTAAGTAGGGCAGGGGAATCTGATCTAAAGGATATCGCCCTATAAGGCATCAAGCATATCTGTCGGTGCAAAGGTAAAGTCATAACTCTTTTCACCACGGAGTAACACAGAGTATCACAGAGTTTTTTTATTAATAATCAATAACTTAAAATCGGCTCTGTGTTACTCTGTGTCTCCTGTGGTGAGTTTTGACACATTTCTCCTTTAGTAAATAGGAATATGATTACTTTTTCTCACCGAACTCTTCCTGCTGTTGCTCTACTTCTTTTAGCTTGGCAGCATTTTCAGCTTTCTGTAGTCTTTCTTTTTCCAATGCCGCCTCTGATTTTGGAGCCAGGGCGTTTGCTGCCTCTTGTCCGGTGAAGTTCGGAATAAGTGCTGACTCTTCCCGGTCGTATATCTGGGGGAAGTCTCCCGGTTTACTTTCCAATTCCAGCACGGCACTGTTTGGCATCTGCGAGCCTTCGAACAAGACACTGGCTGTGATTTTTATTTTTCCGGGTTTCAAAGTAGACTGAACTAATATCGGGGCTGTTCCCCAACGGATAGGGGCCGGGTTAGCCAAATTGCCTGCTCCGCCTAAAATACGTCCTTCACCTTCTATTTGAAATTTGATGGTATAGTTGTTTAAGCGTTTGATATTTCCATCTTTGTCGGCAACGGCAGCTATGACTGTGACGAAGTCAGAACCGTCGGCTTTCAGGTCTGTTCCTTCATTGTCTACCCAAAGGAGCAGCTTTTCGGGACGTCGTGCCGGAGCCACTTTGTGGGTAGCGACTACTTTACCGTCAATCAATCCTTCTGCCAATAAGTAAACGTCAGCTTGTTTACCTTGGCGTGAAAGTGCTTTATCTTTCATGAAGTCGTATACATTCTCGAATGTGATGACGGGGTGGGGCATTCCTTCTTTTTCCTGTTTATGTACATAGGTTTGCGTTTGTCCGCCTTTGAGATAAGTGAGTCTTACTTCGTCACAGTTCGAATAGACGGTGACATCTTTGCCGGAGAACGGTGTCATTTCATGGGCGATATAAACCATTGGACCGGTTTGGAAAAGGCGCTCTTCTTTTATGGGCGACCGTTGTGCCATAAACATGTAATAAGAATACTTCGGTTGGCGGAATACGTCCATGACACCTCCGTAGAAGGGATCGGGATGATAGCCGCGCTGATGATCGAACGAGTGCCAGAGGCAGCCTCCTACATGTTGCCGCGGAGTGCGGTAAAGAGCATCATAGCTGGTGTATTTGTAGGATGGACGGGCATAGTGCTGTGCTTGTATAAGCATGGCCTGCTCTCCCCAGTTGCGTGCTACGCGACTGGGAGAATTGTGCGAGTTCCAGTCATCCACATTGTCACCCCATTCACGTGTGAAGTAAGTCAGCTGTTTCTTGATATCGTTAGTTGAATAGGCTCCTCCGTCTCCATTGAGCGGATGGGTAAAAAGTATCTGGAAATGTTCTTTCCCTTTGGCTTCGCTATCGCATCCGCTATAACAATAGGGATATGGATATTCTGCTTCTACAATGTCATGTGCGTTCCGGGCGAAATCTGCCGGATACCATGTCTCGTTCAAGATCGGTTCCCACATCCATACGCAAGGATGATTGCGGTCTCGACGAACCAGGTTACGGATATCGCTGTATACCCGCTGTGCAAAGACCGGGGCATCATTCCAGAATTGCCAGCCCGGGGTATTGACGATTACAAATAATCCCAATTCATCACAAGCATCCATGAAGGCCGGATCTTGCGGGCAGTGAGCATTACGAATTACTTTCATTCCGGCATCTCTCAGCTTTTTGGCATCCCGCCAGTGAATACTGTTAGGTACCGCATTGCCCACAATTGCGAAATCCTGGTGCCGGTTGGCTCCGATTAACGGAGCTTCATAAGGTTTACCGTTCAGCCAGAATCCATCTTCTCCTTTGAATTCGATACTGCGTATTCCGATCCGGCGCCGGTAACCATCTATCGGATTGCCCTTTTCGTCACGGATACGAACGATCAGGTTATATAATGCCGGATTTTCCGGACTCCATAGCATCGGACTTTTTACGGTCAGCTTATCTGATGAATAGGTTGATTTTCCGGGCTTGATCCGGATGACAGAGTTTAGGGAAGCCACTTGTTGTCCGTCCGGTTGCTGAAGTTCGTATTCGACTACACCTTTGAAAGCTTTTCTCCTGGAATTGCGAATCTGTATTTTCAGTAATACTTCGGCAGAGTGGTCCGATACATTGTTATAAGCGACAAATAGTCCTCCGCCTGCTTCTTCGTTCTCATAATTCGGATCGGTGATGAATACCTGATTGTGTGCTATCAACCAGCAATCCCGATATATTCCTCCGAAATAAGTGAAGTCCAGCACTTCCTGTTGTTTTCCGGGAGGATAGTTGGGGTCATTGCTATTGTCAGCCCATACGGCGATCAGGTTTTCCTTTCCAAATTCCAATGCATCAGTTACATCGACGACCACCGGCAGATAACCACCGAAATGTTCGGCTAGCAATTTACCGTTTACGTATATTTTGCTTTTGCCCATAATTGCCTCAAAATGTAAAAAAAGTTTTTTACCTTTCAATGCCGCATCCGGTGTAAAGTGTTTGCGATACCAGACTTCGCCTTGGTAATTGATACAGCCGCTTGCTTCTGTAGGCAGGTATTCGATACCATGAGGCAGAGAAACTACTGTCCATGACCGGTCGTCGAAATTTCCGGTTTCAGCTCCGGGGCAATTTCCTTTATAAAAACGCCACGCAGGATTCATGAAATAGACGTCTCGTCCGGAGTCTGCCAGCCGGAAAAATCCGGCAGTGGAGAATTCGGGTTGATGTGCCTTTATGCATAGCGGGGATAAAAGTAAACTGATGAATAACAGAATAATACTTTTCTTCATTGTGGTAGGGATTATGATTAGTTATTATTGATGTTTTTGAATTTTATAGTCCTTTTTGATAGAATGATGTAAAGTTATGAAAAAAAAATATATTCGCAAGGATATGTGAATGCTTTGTATGCATAATCTGAAAGATTAATATAAAAACGGCATGACTTGAGATAATTTTATACTATTGGAAAAATATTGAAAGAGTATATGCTTACTTAAATAACAACTGTCTCTTTGGGAACCTGAGGAAGAAAAAACTCGAACGGAGAATGATTTGATATTCTATTTATCTTGGAACCAGATATTTACAATTGTTTGTTTGAAGCTTTGGAAAGCTTAGGTTTAACATTGTGTTAAATCTGCTTCTTTACATTCAAAAGACTTGTTGTTTGAATGTAAAAGAGGTGTTGTTTGTGTATGGAGAACCAATAATAGGGAGCAAAGACTTAACAATGTTAATTAGTGATGTACTCAACCGGCATCAGCGATGAAAGGTTTTTTAGAGTTTTGCCCTTTTCTACTAAAAGAAGTTATAATTAGCTGTTTAAAAACTTTTTAAAGAGATAAAGTTTTTACTTTTGTACCTCTATTAAATGGGGGATATTATGCCTTGTAGGAAACAAGGTCGTTAAAGCGTAATAAAATGGAACATAAATACTTATTTGTCGCTGTTGATGCAGCCCTGAAGGCGGGGGAGGAAATATTGTCTATTTATACCGATCCGGCTTCGGACTTCGAAATAGAGCGGAAAGCGGATCACTCTCCTTTGACTATTGCTGACCGGAAAGCACACGTAACAATTGCCACCATTCTGAACGAAACTCCTTTTCCCGTACTGAGCGAAGAGGGGAAACATTTAGAGTATGATACCCGTCGCAATTGGGATGTGATGTGGATTGTCGATCCATTGGATGGTACGAAAGAGTTTATCAAGCGAAACGGTGAGTTTACGGTAAATATTGCGTTAGTGAAAGCCGGAGTTCCCATTATCGGAGTGATTTATTTACCGGTCAAAAAAGAACTTTACTTTGCCGGTCAGGAAATCGGTGCCTACAAGCTGTCGGGCATTACGACTTTAGAAGACGATGCAACACTCGATAAGCTGGTAGCTGCTTCCGTACGGTTGCCGCAAGACCTGCAGCGGGACCGATTTGTAGTAGTGGCTTCCCGTTCACACCTGACTCCGGAGACCGAAGCGTACATTGATGCGGTGAAGCAAAAACACAAACATGTCGAGTTGATTTCCAGCGGCAGTTCTATTAAAATATGTTTGGTTGCCGAAGGTAAAGCGGATGTTTATCCCCGTTTTGCTCCTACGATGGAGTGGGATACTGCTGCCGGGCATGCCATTGCGTGCGCTGCGGGAATGGAAATTTATCAGGCGGATAAAAAAGATGTTCCTTTGCAGTATAATAAAGAAGATTTGCTGAATCCCTGGTTTATTGTTGAGAAGAGAAGGTAAACCACTAATTGTTTGCGTTTATGACATTTGAAATTGCATTTGTGCTGTTATCCTTATTAGGGATGGTAATTGCTTTGATCTTGGACAAAATGCGTCCCGGCATGATACTTTTCTCTGTAGTGGTGTTGTTTCTCTGTGCGGGTATTTTGACTCCGAAGGAAATGCTCGAAGGATTCAGTAATAAAGGGATGATAACCGTGGCCCTGCTTTTTTTGGTCAGTGAAGGTATCAGGCAGTCGGGAGCGTTGGGGCAGGTTGTCAAGAAGTTGCTTCCTCAGAAACGGACGACGGTCTTCCGGGCACAATTACGCTTATTGCCTGCGGTTGCTTTTATTTCCGCTTTTCTGAACAATACTCCGGTAGTTGTCATTTTTGCCCCGATTATTAAACGATGGGCACGGACAGTCCATTTACCTGCCACTAAATTTCTAATTCCTCTTTCGTACGTAACTATATTGGGAGGTATCTGCACTTTGATCGGTACATCTACCAACCTAGTTGTGCATGGAATGATATTAGAATCCGGTCATGAAGGATTTACCATGTTCGAATTGGGCAAAGTGGGTATCTTTATTGCAATAGCCGGTATTATTTATCTGTTTGCTTTTTCTAAGAAACTGCTTCCGGATGCACGCCCCGATACAGCTGTGCCCGATGAAGAAGTAGAAGAAGGCGATAAGCTTCACCGAGTGGAGGCAGTACTTGGTGCCCGTTTCCCGGGTATCAACAAAACTTTGGGAGAGTTTAATTTTAAACGTCACTATGGTGCCGAAGTTAAAGAAATAAAGAAACGTAACGGACAGCGGTTCATCAACAACCTTGAAGAAGTGATCTTGCGTGAAGGAGATACGTTGGTGGTAATGGCGGATGACACGTTCATACCCACTTGGGGAGAATCTTCCGTGTTTGTGCTGTTGGCTAACGGAAATGATAATGAACCGATACCGGGAAAAGGAAAACGTTGGTTTGCATTGATTCTGCTGATCCTGATGATTGCCGGTGCTACTATCGGTGAGCTTCCGGTAGTGAAAGAAATGTTTCCGGACATGAAGTTGGATATGTTCTTCTTTGTTTCTGTCACTACCATTATCATGGCTTGGACTAAAATTTTTCCGGCACGTAAATACACTAAATATATTTCCTGGGATATCTTGATTACGATCGCTTGTGCTTTTGCTATCAGTAAAGCAATGGTAAATTCGGGTGTGGCCGATAAGGTTGCAGGATTTATAATCGGCATGAGCCATGACTATGGCCCGCATGTATTACTGGCAGTTTTATTTATTATCACCAATTTGTTTACGGAGCTGATAACAAACAATGCCGCTGCTGCATTGGCTTTTCCGTTGGCTCTGTCGCTTTCGGTCCAGTTGGGTGTCGACCCTACACCGTTCTTTGTGGTCATTTGTATGGCTGCATCTGCCAGTTTTTCTACACCGATCGGTTATCAGACAAATTTAATAGTACAGGGTATCGGCAACTATAAGTTTATGGATTTTGTCAGGATCGGATTGCCATTAAATCTTATAACATTCCTGATTTCCATATTTCTGATCCCTTTAATCTGGCCGTTTTAGTAATTGAAACAACATCTAACATATTATAATGGAAGAAAATAATAATATATATCCGATATTCGACCGGATGCTGACCCGGCAGGATAAAGAAGAACTCTTGAAACAGCGTGGTGTGATGATCTGGTTTACCGGGTTGAGCGGATCGGGTAAGAGTACCATTGCCATCGCTTTGGAACGCGAACTGCATAAACGCGGATTGTTGTGTCGTATCTTGGATGGAGATAACATCCGTACAGGCATCAACAATAATCTGGGCTTTTCCGAAACTGACCGGGTAGAAAACATACGCCGTATAGCCGAGGTTTCGAAACTTTTTATTGATACAGGCATTATTACAATTGCTGCTTTCATCAGCCCTAACAACGATATCCGTGAGATGGCTGCCCGCATTGTCGGACCGGATGACTTTCTGGAAATATTTGTCAGCACTCCGCTCGCCGAATGTGAAAAGCGGGACGTAAAGGGATTGTATGCCAAAGCTCGTCGGGGAGAAATAAAAAACTTTACCGGAATATCCGCCCCTTTCGAAGCTCCCGAACATCCGGCTTTGTCACTTGACACTTCCGTATTGTCACTTGAGGAGTCTGTCAATCGATTGCTGGAAATTGTGTTGCCTCGGGTAAGCAGACATAAATAAAATATAGATGAAGAAATAATCATAAAAATGAAAGAAGAATATAAGTTAAGCCACTTGAAAGAACTCGAAGCCGAGTCCATCCATATTATCCGCGAAGTGGCGGCGGAGTTTGAGAATCCGGTCATGCTGTATAGCATCGGGAAGGATTCTTCGGTTATGGTACGCCTTGCCGAAAAAGCTTTTTATCCGGGCAAAGTACCGTTTCCTTTGATGCATATCGATTCAAAGTGGAAATTTAAGGAAATGATTCAGTTCCGTGACGAATATGCCAAAAAGTATGGCTGGAATCTGATTGTGGAAAGCAATATGGAAGCTTTTCATGCAGGGGTAGGGCCTTTTACGCATGGCAGTAAGGTGCATACGGACTTGATGAAAACACAGGCTTTGCTGCATGCGTTGGATAAATATAAATTTGATGCTGCCTTCGGAGGTGCTCGCCGCGATGAAGAGAAATCGCGTGCTAAAGAGCGTATATTCTCTTTCCGTGATAAGTTCCATCAATGGGATCCCAAAAACCAGCGTCCCGAATTGTGGGATATCTACAACGCCCGTGTACATAAGGGTGAAAGTATACGTGTATTCCCGTTGAGTAACTGGACCGAACTGGATATCTGGCAGTACATTCGTTTGGAGAATATTCCGATTGTACCGTTGTATTATGCCAAAGAGCGTCCTGTGGTGCAGATCGACGGTAACTTGATTATGGCTGATGATGAACGTCTGCCGGAAAAATATCGTGATCAGATCGAAATGAAAATGGTACGTTTCCGTACATTGGGATGTTGGCCGTTGACCGGTGCTGTCGAAAGCGAGGCCGACACCATTGAGAAGATTGTTGAAGAGATGATGACTACCACTAAGAGCGAACGTACGACCCGTGTTATCGACTTCGACCAGGAAGGTAGCATGGAACAGAAGAAACGCGAAGGATATTTTTAAACATTACAACTATGGCAGATAAATTAGATATAAAAGCATTTCTGGATAAGGACGAACAGAAGGATTTGCTTCGTCTGTTGACAGCAGGTTCGGTAGATGACGGAAAGTCTACATTGATCGGACGTTTGCTGTTCGATAGCAAAAAATTGTATGAGGATCAGCTTGATGCATTGGAGCGTGATAGCAAGCGGTTGGGCAATGCCGGCGAACACATTGATTATGCCTTGTTGCTGGATGGCTTGAAAGCAGAGCGTGAACAGGGCATTACGATTGATGTGGCTTATCGCTACTTTTCTACCAATAACCGTAAATTTATCATTGCTGATACTCCGGGGCACGAACAGTATACCCGTAATATGATAACCGGCGGTTCGACCGCCAATCTGGCTATTATTCTGGTAGATGCCCGTATGGGAGTAATTACTCAGACAAGACGTCATACATTTCTGGTATCTCTGTTGGGAATCAAGCATGTAGTGTTGGCTGTCAACAAGATGGACCTGGTAGATTTTTCGGAAGAGCGCTTCAATGAGATTGTAGCAGAGTATAAGAAGTTTGTAGCTCCCTTGGGGATTCCCGATGTGACTTGTATTCCACTGTCCGCACTCGATGGAGACAATGTGGTGGATAAGTCGGAAAGAACTCCGTGGTATGAAGGACTTTCCTTGCTCGATTTTCTGGAAACAGTCCATATCGACAGCGATAATAACTTTAGTGATTTCCGCTTTCCGGTACAGTATGTACTTCGTCCGAACCTCGACTTCAGGGGATTCTGTGGTAAGGTGGCATCCGGCATCATACGCAAGGGAGACAAAGTAATGGCTTTACCTTCCGGTAAAGTATCTCATGTGAAGAGTATCGTTACTTTTGATGGTGAGCTGGATTATGCTTTTCCCCCACAGTCGGTCACACTGACACTTGAAGACGAGATAGATGTCTCAAGAGGGGAAATGTTGGTTCATCCGGATAATTTGCCTATTGTGGACCGTAATTTTGAAGCAATGTTGGTGTGGATGGATGAAGAACCGATGGATATCAACAAATCGTTCTTTATTAAGCAGACAACGAATGTCAGCCGCACGCGTATCGACAGCATAAAATATAAAGTGGATGTCAATACGATGGAACATTCGTCTGTTCCCTTTTTGTCTTTGAACGAAATTGCACGTGTGGTGTTTACTACAGCTAAAGAACTGTTCTTTGATCCGTACCGGAAGAATAAATCGTGCGGTTCATTTATCCTGATCGATCCGATAACCAATAATACCAGTGCTGTGGGAATGATTATCGATCGTGTGGAAAAGAAAGACATGAATATTGCCGATGATTTTCCGGTTTTGAATCTGCCTGAACTGGGCATAGCTCCTGAACATTATGAAGCTATTGAGAAGGCGGTAAAATCATTAAGTGAACAAGGTTTCGAAGTCAGAATAGAGAAGTAAATGATTATTCGGTGTGCCGATATGCCTGCTGCATGCAGTTTGTCGGCACATTAACAATGAACACATTATTATGGGATTACTTGAATTTAACAAACTTCCGATAAATACTTTAGTAGGGGCAGACTGGCGGACATTTAAAGCTATTACCGGAGGAAGGGAGATCGATGCGGCTTATACAGGTAAATATCGTCTGACAAAGGCAGTTTGTCGCTTACTGTCTACTTTGGCTCCACTTCAGGATAAACGTTATGAGAAGCTGCTGGCAAATAAGCCGTTGGAACACGATCCGGTCTTTATCCTTGGTCACTGGCGTAGCGGAACTACTTTTGTACACAATGTTTTTTCGTGCGATTCACATTTTGGCTATAACACCACTTATCAGACTGTATTTCCGCATTTAATGATGTGGGGACAGCCATTCTTTAAAAAGAACATGAGTTGGCTGATGCCGGATAAGCGGCCGACGGATAATATGGAGCTGGCTGTCGATTTGCCGCAGGAGGAAGAGTTTGCCCTTGCCAACATGATGCCTTATACCTATTATAATTTCTGGTTCTTGCCAAGATATCAGCAGGAATATGCAGATAAATACTTGCTTTTCGATACTATCAGTGAAGCGGAATTGAAGGTTTTTGAGGAGACTTTTACCAAATTGATTAAGATCTCTTTGTGGAATACGCAGGGTACTCAGTTTCTTAGCAAGAATCCCCCTCACACGGGACGCGTGAAGGAATTGGTAAAAATGTTCCCCAATGCGAAATTTATTTATCTGATGCGTAATCCGTATACTGTATTTGAGTCTACCCGTAGTTTCTTTACTAATACGATTCAACCCTTGAAGCTGCAGGATATCACTCCGGCTGAGTTGGAGAACAATATACTCTCTATTTATGCCAAATTGTATCATAAATACGAGGCCGATAAGCAATTCATTCCTGAAGGAAACCTGATGGAGGTGAAGTTTGAAGACTTTGAGGCAGACGCTATGGGAATGACTGAGAATATTTATCATGCTTTGGATATTCCGGGATTTGCCGAAGCGCGCGGCTCGATAGAGAAATATGTGGGAGGTAAAAAAGGATATAAAAAGAACAAATATAAGTACGATGACCGTACTGTGCAGTTAGTGCAAGATCATTGGGACTTTGCACTGAAACAATGGGATTATAGTTTATAAAAAAAGGAGGAAAAATGATTCAGAAGACATATCGCCTGTGGGTGGCAAGTCTGCTAACTTTGTGTTCAGCTTCTGCTGTAGCGCAGCAGAAAGTAGAGATACTCCCTTTTGGGAATATGGATCAATGGGTGACGCGTGAAATAAAAGAGTCGGGCATTATTGGCGGAAATACCAAAAAAGTATATGCCATTGGCCCTACCGAAACCATTGTGGGTGCGAAGCCTTATGCAAATAAAGGTGGTTCACCCTGGGGAACTTCTAACGTAATGGCACGTGTGTCGGGTATTACCAAAACCAATACTTCGGTATTTCCCGAAACCAGAGGAGACGGTTTCTGTGCCCGTCTGGATACTCGTATGGAGAGTGTAAAAGTACTTGGTATTGTAGATATTACCGTACTTGCTGCCGGATCTATGTTTTTGGGAACGGTTCATGAACCGATTAAGAGTACCAAGAATCCGAATAAGATGTTGCAGATGGGAATACCGTTCACTGACCGTCCGTCGGCTATTCAGTTCGACTATAAAGTGAAAATGTCCGATCGTGAAAACCGTATACGTGCAACGGGATTCAGTAAGATAACGGATGTGCCGGGTAAGGATTTTCCGGCTGTTATTTTATTGCTACAGAAACGTTGGGAAGATGCCAAAGGCAATGTGTATGCTAAACGTATCGGGACAATGGTGAACTATTACTACCATTCGACTGATTGGAAAAATGGTTCAAAATACGATATCATGTATGGTGATATCACGAAAGATCCGGCGTATAAAGCACACATGATGCGACTTCAGGCCTCTGAATATTTTACGGTAAACAGTAAGGGCGAAAGTGTGCCGATTCATGAAGTGGCGTGGGGGGAAGCTGATGATGTGCCGACGCATATGATACTTCAGTTTACATCCAGTCATGGTGGTGCTTATATCGGTTCACCGGGAAATTCGCTCTACATTGACAATGTAAAACTGATCTATTAAGTCCCTGCTTAAATTTTTCTAGATTAAATTTTATATGGGTTTATTGACCCGTTTAGAGTTTCTTTCCGGTCTCTTTCCGGGTAAAATTTAAACAGGTTTTAAGTTGAGTTCAAGCTAACAGTAGTTATGGTAGCTTTATGTGGCAACCGGACTTTCAGCCTTAGGAATTAAGAGTTTAATATACTTTTCTATAAATCCGAATCTGGCTGCTGCGGTTTTGCCTGTCTGTGCAGTGTATCAATAACTACTATAACTACTGTTATGTCGACTTATTCTATTTTAATCTTAAATCGATTTGTCCATAGCAGGGCAGAGCCGTTCGAATCGACTGTGGCATTTAAGCTGAAATGGGAAAAGATTTCGGGTAGGAATTCCAATTGCATCAAGGTCGTACCATCTGCTCCGGCTTCAAACAGATGACTGATGTCCGAAGTGATAATCATAATTTCTCCTTCACGAAAAGTGATACTCTCATGATCCGGATGGAGAATGCAGCTTCCCTTTTTCACATAGTTTATTTCGATACGTAAATGCTGATGTGATCCATACATCTCACCGGGATGGAATGAAATGAAACGAAAAACGTCAGCCAGGCGCTTGGTTTTAATATTTTCTGTGATGCTTTCTAATAGTTCCCGAAGTGAATACTGCTCTGTCCGATTGTCCATGTTATCGCTTTAAGGTTTATATACCGGATATAGATTTACAATCTCTACTTTTTATAATAAAAACAAATGATGGATAAATTGGGGGGGGATAATTTTCTTCTTTCAAATTCAGAAAGAACGTATAACAGTGATGGCGGAAGAATAAAAAAAGAGTGCGTCTCAGCGACGCACTCTTTAAAGTATAGAGCCAAAAACTTTCCCGCCCTATTGGGAATCGAAACCCTATTATTCTAAAATTACAACACGGTTCAGGAAGTTCTTGCCAAACATGTTGGCTGTTCCACCAAAACCGACGAGTTCCAGTTGATCTTTGCTTACGCCTTCTTTGATAAGAGCGTCATAAACGGCTTGAGCACGGGCCTCAGACAGTTTCTGGTTCCACTTGGCACTACCTGTAGCCTTATCTGCATAACCGGCTATTTTGTATTTCTTATCCGGGTTGGCTTTCAAGATCTTAGCGGCCAGTTGGATGTTAACCATACCATAGTCGTCGATCTTGGATTTACCAATCTGGAAGAAGACTGCGCGAGGGCCGGCTACTTCGATTTCTTTCACCACTTCTTTCGTTACAGGTTTTACGTTAGCCAGCGCGTTTTTGGCATCGGCTAAGTCCGATTGCGCTTTTGACAGTTCACTTCTGTAACGATTCAGCTCTTCGTTGATAGCGTTTTGGTCTACCTGCGCACCGCAAGAAACGAATCTCTTGCCACCGAATGTGTAAGTCACACCTGCTGTCAGAGAAACAGCACCGTCGGTACGGGCAGAACTATAATGTCCGAAGATAGAAGGAGAGACTTCACCTCTTGCTTCTACATTGATATCCAAATATTTGTTGATGTTGAATTGTCCCATCAAACCGACAGAACCATTAATCAGCGCATTCAGTTTATCTTGATTGCCATAGGCCTTGGCAAACGTAAGTCCCGGACCTGCGAATACGGATACAGTGAACAAGCGATCGGGATTATAGCCTCCGATAGCGTTTGACAAGTTGAACAATCCGTCGGCACGTAGAGTGAAGTATTTTTTATTCTTCATCTTATTGTATTCGCCTTCCGGCATTCCATATTCGGAGTATAATGTACTCCAACATCCGGCTACCTGGCCACGGATCCCCCAAATAGGGTTGAACAGTTTACCGACTGATGCGTGTATCAGTGGAGTTATGGCATGTCCAAAGCCATAATCAAAGTTGTCAGGGTTGACACATCCCTGTGCTCCTACACCCACGCTGATAAAGATATTATCTTTAGCTTTTTCGCTATAATAATGCTCTTTTGTCTGCGCTGAGGCTGAGACGGCTGCGCCTGTCAACAGTAAAGACAATATTGCTATTTTACTTTTCATGTTATTTCATTTTTTGTTTTAACTCTTTGTTTCGTTTTTGCTTCTTCATTCCATCTTTTCCGGACAAGCGGAACTGGAAAGTCAATCCACCTGTGAAATATTTCATTCTTTGGAGTTCCACTTGTGCATGCAAATGGTTGAAAAGCAAATAGGTGGCACCTAACGCAAAATCTTTCGAATCATATTCGGCAATTAATCTCAATTGCGGATGGAAAGACGGGTTATAACTGATACCTGCCGCGATCCCATTCAGTTTGTACTCTATCCTTTTGTTATAAAGATAGGAGAGGTGTACTCCCACTGTCTCTCTTCCTAATTGGACATGCCTGGTGGCTGCGATGTAGAAACGACTGAAGTATCCGTTACCTTCCGTCGGAGCCACAACTCCGTTGCCGGACGAGGTAAAAGGATCGGAAGTGCCTACTACAACAGCGGGCATGTATTTCCAGAATTGCCCTTCTTTCAGTGCCCGTAATCTGAGAGAAAAATACCGGTCCTGATTCGTAAAGCCTGAGTAACCATAAGGTTTTAATCCAAGAGCTTCCGCCTTAAATAAAGTACAGGTATATGCTACTTCCATCCAAGGTAAAATGGTTACATTCAGGTAGTAATTGTACGTGTGGTAGTACCACGTTGGAGGAGTTATCTCCTTATTCATAAAGTTTGCACCCAGCATGACTGTTTTGTCCTTCTGCATTTCTGCCGAGGGAGCATGCAGCAATCCTGTAGTACCGTAGGTCAATTGAGCCGAAAGCATAAAGGGTATAGCTATAAATAGCGATACTATGAAGATTCGTTTTAAATTTACTGTATACATTCTCTACGCTTTCGGTTCAATGATTTCAATTACTACATTTTATTCTCTCGGTTATTCAGAGATGATAATACCACCACCGGCATTCAGGTCATCGCCGTGACCATGACCATGTCCATGACCGATCGCTTCAATCGTTCTAACAACTACTGAAGAAATCTTGCTGATTGTAACTTCAGCTGTTTTCTTTTCGATTGCTTTCGTTGCTTTATTATAAACAGCAAACGGCAATACATAGGTAGTCTTGATAACGTTTCTTGTTACGTCGAATCCTGTCAACTGAGTATAAGCTGGTACTTCAAGTTCATATGTGAACTTTTTGTCTGTAAATGCAGCTCCCGGAGTAACATTGGCATTATCGTCTTTGATAGCTTCTTCCAAAGCTGCGCTGACCATCTTGATAGTAGTTGTAGTTAGTGTGGAATGTGCTTTCTTGATAATTTCTTCTACAGAAGCACCACCTTCGCACTTGATACCACCCTTCCAGTTGATTTCCATTTTTACTTTGGCAGTTTCACCTTCAGTGTAGCATGCTTTGTCGAATTTCATAGAATCCAAGGCTGCTTCAGCCGTAGCTTTGCTGTCGGCTTCTTCGAAACCGAATTTGAATTTAGAGAAGTGGTGAACATTGCCAACAAATACTCCGTTCTGGTAAGTAGCATAGTTTTCTTCAGCTTCCCAAGTATTAGTCTTTTCATTGAAGTAAAGAGTAGCCAATGCAACTTCAGGAGTTTCTCCTTGAGCTACGACAACTGCAGGAGTAAATTTCACTTCCATCGGAGTTACGAAAATAGTTCCGGTTGGAGTACCGTCGTATTCACGGACAGAAGCACCTTCTTTACCTTCGTCAGTACGGCTGATGTTCAGGGTGCTTGCTACGCCACTTGTAAAAATGATTATAGTGTTAGCCGGAAGAACGATTTCGTCAATAACGGTTTCTTCTTTATCATTATTAGTATCAATTACTTTAGATTCCAGTTTGAAGGTCGTTTCTTTCTCGATCGGAAGAACTGCTACCTTATCGATTTCTGTCAAAGTACCGTTGGCTACATATTTTTCCATAGTGTTAACCACCTGTTCTGCTTGTGCCGGAGTAATCTTGATGTCCGATCCAGCAGCTTCCAAAACCTTGTTAATTGATTCTTCTACAGCAGATTTACTTGGAACTTTTTCACCTTCTGCTTTTTCCGGTGCGGCTTCAACAGCATTCTCTGTTGGAACCTCAATCTCTACATTGCCACCGATAAATACATTATCGTCATCATTCGGTTTTTCTGTATCCGGTTTCAGTATCAGAGTTACATTGACTGTGGTGTTAGATACTTGGCCATTGTCTACCGGTGCTATAAATGCAGTATATACATAGATCTTATAGCTGTTATGACGGATTGTTACAGTTGCTTTAGTCAGACCTTTTACTTTGTCGGCAGGAATCTCGAATTTGTAGAAACCGTTGGAAGCAGTAGTTGTTACTTCGTATCCTGACATGTTCAGTGTTACTTCAGCCTTAGTAACCATGCCACCATCCTGATTGTAGATATTTCCTGCCAAATAGTATTTAGGGGCAACCTCTACTTCTTTTTTCTGCATAGCAACAGTTACCGAAGTTTTTGCTATGAAAATACCTTCACCTTCCGGGCCGGCTACTTCACTGATCACAACGTCGGCAGTAGCCGGTTTGTATCCGTCAGCAGTGATATATATAGTGTGCTGACCCAGACCTACATTGGACATAGTGAATTCGTTACCATTCTGAATGGTTGCTGTCAATATGCCTGGCATAGTTGCGGTTTTGATAGCTACAGGCTCACCGCTTTCCGCATCAAATACAGAACCTTCAATTTGATATTCTACATCTTTTGTCGGTTTTGTTTCTTTGCCTTTTTCCATTTTAGCATCGATGGTATAGGCTACGATAGAACCGTTTTCCTGTTTAGTAACGAATACCGAGCTTGTCACTGTTTTATAACCGCTCTTTGCAAAAGTTACTACGTTGGTTTCTCCCACTTTAGCTTCCAGAACATACTTACCGTCTGCTGCGGTAGTCATTGACTTTGAGTTTGTGACATTGGTTACTGTGACACCGTCCATTACAGCATTGCTTTCAGCATCTGTAACAATACCTGCTACTTGGTACGTCGTAGCTGTAGGGTCGGTCACTTTGGGAACATCAATCTCGTCTTTTTCGTAGCAACTTGCGAACATACCGCACATTGCCAACAGGGTTAGCGCTAACTTAGCGCCATTACCGAAAAGTTTACTTTTCATTTTCATCTCAATAAAATTAAAAATTTAATAATTCAGATTTTATAAAATATGGATTAAAACTATTGTTCTTCATTATGTTATCGTCAGGTGCTGAGCGATAAGTCTTATAGTAATATTGTTCATTTCCCGCATTATAAGACATTCCCATATTATTGGAAGGAGTGATCCGAGGAATATATCCTTTGCGTTTATATCGGTAAGGGGGTAAAGCTATTTGGAAACGGAATCCTCCATTGGCTTTCACGTCTTTGGCTTTCATTGCATAGAATCCAATGGAAGCATAGCGAAAATGCCGGATTGCTTCTACTCTAACTGCTTTCTCCTTTAATAGATATTGTTCAACTCTTGCATTTAATTCTACATTATAGCGTGGCCAATAAAAGCTTCCTCCCAATGACCATGTAGCCCGCATCTTTGTTCCATAATGCATAGTAAAACCTTCCCAATATCCTGTACCGGTATACCCGATGCGGCCTTCTATACTGAAACGTTCATCTTTAAAGTGGTGGATCAGGTTGAAGTCGATGCCATATCGGCTATTATTAAAGCTACCGATAGCCAATGTTGCCCAAAAATTATAGGGCAGACGGACTGTTTGCGATAGTTCAAGGAAACCCGGATGTAGTTTATCGTATCTGCTGGCATATCCGTCATTATATACCGGAATCACCATTTGAGCCGTGAATTTCATCCCTTTCCAGAAAGAGACTTCTATGGCGGGTGATAAATTGAAAAGCACTTGATAAATCTGTGTGATTACCAAGTTTTTTAGTGATAATTCCGGATATATTGTGATATCTACTTTATACAAAGAGCTATTTGCTTTTTTATTCCTTTTTACTTTGTTCCAGCTATTTCCCAGATTATAACTAACTTCCCAGTCTTGTCTGCTAATATTTACTGTACTATCTTTGAAAGATGGCTGATAATAAAGAGATATTTGCGGCACATTGTTATTCAAAACGATAATACGGCATGGCTTTCTTTCGGGTAATCAGTAGTTTGATTTGTAGAATATCACATCACTTACTTCGTTTTCTAATGTATTGATATACATAGGATTGATGTTTTAGTAGATTTTTCGGTTCTATTAGGACTTTGGCTGGTTGCTTCTATATGGAAGTATCTCTGTTACTGAGCTGCTACTTTAATTAAGATTCATAAAGAATCTTTGTTTTATTTATAATATTTTGGTTATCAGAATTATAGTGGATTTTGAAAACCGGTTTTTGTCTGATCGCTTTTTATTAGAAATCTTTTTTCATGGACTTTTGTTACCTGTTTGTTACTTATAACAGAATAATGTCTATATTTATAACTAAAAACATATAAACAAATAATATGAAAAAAGAAGTAAGGATTAAAGAACCGGTCAGGATCAGGACTAAACGTCTGTCGAACGGTTGTGAGTCTATATATTTAGATATTTATATGGATGGAAGAAGACGATATGAATTTTTAAAGCTATATATAATACCCGAGCATACACGGACGGATAAAGATTTAAATCAGAGCACCATGAAACTGGCCAGTGCAGTGAAGGCACAAAGGATTATAGAATTGCAGAATGGAGTATACGGCTTTAACCATCAACAGGAAAAGAAAGATATAATGCTGATAGATTATATCAAGTGTTTGGCAGACAAGGATATAGAAAAAACTTCAAGGAAAGTGTCTATGTATACACTGATATACCATCTTCAGCATTATGATAAGATGGGTATCAGGCTCAGACAGGTAGATAAAAAGTATATACTTGGCTTTGTTGAATACTTGAAGACGGCAACTCAGAAACACTGTAAAAGTGTGAAGAATATAAGTGCCAATACTCAAGTTCATTATTATAAGGTTTTTCATCATTGCCTGAATAGTGCTGTAATTGATGAAATTATAACTTCAAATCCAATGGATAAGATAAAAAATGAGGAAAAGCCTAAGCGGAGAAGGACTGAACGGGCATTTCTGACTATTGATGAATTGAAAATATTGTCACAAACAGATTTTCATAATGCGACTTTAAAAAAGGCTTTTTTATTCAGTTGTTTTTGTGGACTGAGACATAGTGATATAGTGGCACTTACATGGGGAAATCTGAAAAAGGGAAAAGTCGGTAAAATGGAGCTGCATATGACGCAACAGAAAACTCAGGAAATCCTCTCTCTTCCTCTGAGCAAGGAGGCTTTGAAACAACTTCCTGTCCGCGGAAAAGTACCTGATACAGAGAAAGTGTTCAAAGGTCTTATCAGTTTAGGAAGAACCAATGAAATATTACCCAAATGGGCTGCTAAAGCCGGTATTCAAAAGCATATTACTTTTCATTCGGCACGACATACCCATGCCACAATGATGATCACTCTCGGTGCCGATCTTTATACGGTATCTAAACTCTTGGGACATACCAATATTCAAACAACTCAGATTTATGCCAAGATAGTGGATGAAAGTAAAGAGAAGGCTATTGATTTAATTCCGGATATAACTTGAGAGGATGATGTATAGCAAGGTCAGATAGTTGCTAAAAAACGAATCTCAATAAGATACAGGAGGCTAAGAAAATGCTATAAAAGAATTTGTGTTTTGTAATGTGTTGAAAATAAATGTTCTACATATTAATATCCTGCATTTACAAAGTTAACTTTAAACCTGTGTTAAAGTTAACTTTGTAAATGCAGGATATTAACTTCGTAGATGTATCAAGTTAACTTCGTAAATCGAGAAATATAATTATCTCTTTGGATGATTAACATTGTTAATGCAATAATTTCAATCTTTGTGTTATTATATATAAGAAATACATTATTATATGTATTGATGTTTTTTATCTATTTTTTATTTGGGTGGTTAATAAATATATATTTGGTTAGATTAGCTACTGCCTGATTTTACCGGATTTTAGTAAATTTGTAATATAGTAGATATACTATTGAAAATTTGATCTTACTATATAATACGATTTGATTTTATTAATTTGTTAGCCTTATAACTCTCTCTATTAGTGATTCTAAAATAGGAGGTGGATATTATTTAAGATTACAAGTGGATTTTCTGGTCCATTTTTAAGCAAACAGGTATTTGGATGAAAAAAAACTGATACAAATGTGCGAAAAAACATGTAAAACTCTTTGGTATTATTAAAATTGTGTCTATTTTTGCACCATATTTTGCATCCATAAATTTAGATGCTTAAGTTATAAAGCAAACAAATGAATCACAAAGGCCCTTACATGAGGAAAAACATAACAATTGGCACTACTTTGCGCAGAATTTCACTCATATTATTCTGTTTACTTCCTTTGAAGGGGATTTGTCAAACAGGAGAGGCCACTGTTGACGCACTTGTTAAGATGGGATTTGAAAATGTAGGGTGGACAGAAGATACTGAAGAACGGGTTTTTGTGATACAGAACTCAGCCTATCGTCTTGAGGGAGTTGGAATAGGTAAAGCGGTTGATTTGATCCAGAAGATGGGTTTACCCGAAAATAAGCCATGTAGGTTAATAGTTTTAGACAATAATGTTCCTCAGATATCCCTCTATTATCAGCCGATGAAAGGAGATAGTATTGCTGAAGTCAGTCGGGCTGATTGGAGTGTAAGTTATGATTTGGGAGAAGGATGGAAACAAGCGAGACGGATTAAGAAGCAAAATAGCTCTTTGTTTAAAGTAGATATAGTGGTGTATCCGGAGTTGTTGTTTAGAAACTATATTTTATCTAAGGTCTATGAAATAGTGGTTAATGTTTCTCCTGCCATAGAAGTTTCTTTGTGGAAAGGAATGAAACTGACTGGACAAGTAATTTTTCCTATCTATAATGATTATGGACAAAGGTATAAGCAAATCCGTCCAGGTTTTGTGACTTTGTCGCAGACAGTACGTTTACCACAGCGTACATTCCTGACTGCTTCGGTCGGTTTTTTTAATAAATTTCGTTGGGGAGGAGATTTGAAAGCAAAGCACTTCTTTAAAGATGAGCGCTTTTCGGTAGATGCGCGTATCGGATATACCGGAAGAGGATACTTTGAAGATTGGGCTTTTTATCATGGAACCAAATGGACCTTGACAGGTTCTATTGGTGCGAATTTCTATTGGCCAAAGTATAATACGCAGTTTAGTTTAAAGGGGGAAAGATATTTAGAAGGAGAGTATGGTGCACGTTTTGATATGATTCGTCATTTTCGATACGCTTCTATTGGCTTTTATGGAATGAAGGTGCAACATGCGGGTAACAAAGGGCTGAATGGCGGCTTCTTGTTCCAGATAGCATTGCCTCCGTATAAATATAAGAGAAAAGGTTATATCCCAAGAGTGATACCCAATAATTTCGGATTCCAATATAATGCGGGTAATGAGCGTATATATGGTAAAGGATATAGTCCTCAGGCAAGTGATAACGTGATGGAAAATAATAGTTTTAATCCATATTTTATAAAATCAGAATTATTAAATTTTTAATTTTATTGAGATGAAAATGAAAAGTAAACTTTTCGGTAATGGCGCTAAGTTAGCGTTAGCCGTTTTGGCAGTTTGCGGTACACTGTTTACAAGCTGCTATGAGAAAGCAGAAGTTGATCAAGCAACAAAACCAGCTGAAGCAAAGTATTATATTGCTGGTACGATTACTGATGCGACTACAGGCCAGGAATTGACTACTGCTAAAGTTACATTGGGTGATAAATCTGTCACTAGCTCTTTTAACGAGCAAGTTAATTACAAGGCAGAAGGTTATGCTTTAGTCGTTTCAGCAGACGGATACTATCCTGTTAAAAGACAAGTTTATCTGAATCAGGTAAGTGATGGTCAGACAAGTGTTGCTACTGTTAATGTTGCATTGGTTTCAGTTGAAGCCGCAGTTATTCCTCCGGTAGTTCCTCCGACAGATCCTGAGACTGACATCAATGAAGGAGAAGCAACTAAGGTTGCGAACAAGGCGGTAGAAGTAGCTAAACCTTCTGAATCAACTGTAACCGATATGCTTGCTGGTACTACAGCTACACCCGAAGAGAAAAAAGCATTGGATGAGACTCTTGAAATGGCAGGAGGAATGAAAGTTGGTGAAACTACTCCTGAAGTTCTTGCTGATGGTTCTATTCTTGCTATTACTCCGGTGAAATTTACGAATCCTATTCAGGATGCTCCGGCTATGGTTCCTTATTTCTATAATGAAGGTTGTGAACTAACAGGTGATGTAAAAGAAGTTGCTGCTCCTGTAACAAGAGCTGATGGTGCTGTTGCTGCTGATATTCAGAAAGCATTCTTATCAAACGCTGCTAAGGCTCTGAACATGAATGCAGGGTTTGTTCAGAAGATCGGTTATACTCGGATTAGTGTATTGAATGGTTATAGCATCTTGGGTTATACTATTAAAGGACAATTGGTTTCTAAGAAACTGACATTCTTGATCTCTGGCAAATATTATGAAGGTATCGTTTCTTATCAGAAGAGCGTAATGATCTATCCTAACTATTACAGCCACGATTCTCATGATTCTCATGATTCTCACGGTTTCAACCCGAATGCCGGTGGTGGATCTAACGACTAATCAGAGTAAAGTAATTGTTGAGAATTGAAAAGTACGAGTTGAACCGAAAGTATAGAAATTGCAGATAATGATGAAAAAGATACTTCTTATAGGCTTGTTCCTTTGCTGTCATTTGGCACTTTCGGCTCAGTTGACGTACGGAACTACCGGTCTGCTTCATGCTCCGTCAGCAGAGATGCAACGGGATAAGACGGTAATGATCGGTGGAAATTTTTTAAATAAGGAGATAACTCCTCCTACATGGGATTACCATACGTATAATTACTTTTTGAACGTAACTATCTTTCCCTGGCTGGAAATAGCTTATACATGTACGTTGTTTCAGTCGCAGACGATAGGGATTGATTGGAAGGTCGGAAAGAAGAAGTTTACGAATCAGGACAGGTATTTTTCTGCCCGTTTGCGAGTTTTGAAAGAAGGACAATTGTGGAAGTACATGCCGGCTGTTGTAGTGGGAACTTCGGATCCCTATACCGAGTCTGGCGATGGCCAAGTAGGTTCTGCCGATGGTAATGGCTATTTCTGCCGTTTTTATGTCGCAGCCACCAAGCATATCCCGATTGGAAAGGAGAAGATAGGTGTACATCTGTCATATCTGTACAATCGAAGAGTGGATTACCACTTGAATGGATTAGCCGGAGGTCTTACTT
>OKWJ01001100.1_pt1 | contig 22811 bp, 19 predicted proteins | sample 1607121 | NCBI WGS metagenome assembly OKWJ01 (sample SAMN04414080, study PRJEB24778) | human gut metagenome | material: faecal | host: Homo sapiens | reverse complement strand
TCGAGATGAATGAAATCAGCCTTGCTCGGCAAAAGGGCTATTTGTAGAACCCGCCATGATTAATTGGCGCTCTCTTTCGAGAAAAGCTCGGTCATAAGCTCCTTTGTATGCATCTCTTTTGGCATGAAGCAAACAAAGCTCGACAGCTTCTTGATCGAAACGGCGGTTATTTTCGTAAATATCGCTCTTGGCCCAGGTACGAAAGGTCGCTCGTGCGGATCCGTGAATGGTGATGATGGCTGGATTCCCGTTAGCTTTTTTTAGCATAGGATCAATCCAGCCTCGACCGTCAGTAACCATTCTATCTTCGTGCATGCCGCGCAGGAACATGGTCAGCGCGGCGTCTGACAACGGACATCCGCGTTGATTCGGAAAAAGAACTTTACTTCCAGGATAGCGGGGAAGAGAGCGCAAAAGTTCAATAGCTTGATTTGATAAAAAAATTCTTCTGTCACGCCCTTCAGTTTTGATTTTGTCGTGTTCTACAGGAATTGTCCAAACTCCCTTGTTGAGGTCTATTTCGTCCCAGGTTGCTTCTCGAACAGCCTTTGAACGGGAACAAGTTAGGATTGCAAATTCACAAGCTCTAGCTGAGGCGGAGTTGTAACGAGCAGAGTGGAAGAAGAAAAGCGGGATTTCTGCAACGTCGCAAGCCGCGTAATGCTTTGATGTGGCAGCATGTTTTTGCAACGGCTCCATCAAGATACCTAAGGAGAAGCGGCTGTCTCCTGGATTTTCATGAAGTTTGCAAATTTTTTTTGCAATGGCCCATTGAAAAACCTTGTAGATATAAGTTTTGGCCTTTCTTGCTGTTGAATATTTGGTTGTCCAGATAGGCGTAAGCAGGTTGCAGACATCGTCTACAGTCACCTTATTGATGTCTTTTGAGCCAATGGCTGGAAAGACGTACATTTCCAGAATACTGAGAGTCCGAGCTTCGCCCCGGTCGTCATTTTTCCAATAGTTGAGTCTGACACGATCTTTGACCCATTCCCTAGATACGTCAGCAAAGGTGTGCTTGACGTATTTACGACGGGCAGCAGAAGCTTGCTTTTCTCTACGTTCAGCAAGCACATCTACACCTTTCTGGATTCGGCTCATCAACCGATTGGCTTCTTCTCTCGCCTTAACGAGGGTGAGGGAGGGGTACTGCCCGAGAGAAAGGTCATGACGACCTGTTTCATCGGTGTAGCGTAAAAAAAAACAGACTCTGAGACTTATTTTTCCGAAAATAGAGTCCGGTAGCACCTCCGACAGCGTAGGTGCCAGTAGCGCATTGCTTGATGTCGAGAGCAGTAAATGGTCTGCAGGTTCTGGCCATAATTGATGGATAAATTGATGGATAAATTGATGGATAAATGCAGTTTTTTCAATGACCGAACCATTCTATCCATCAATTTATCCATCAATTCGTCGCGGATTTAGCCGAACGAGGAAGGGCGCCGAAGAATGGAAAATTGGCTTAAGTGACTGAATATAAAAGAAAAACCGAACGATCATGAATCGTCCGGCTCTATCTACTGGCGGAAGGAGAGGGATTCGAACCCTCGATGCCCTAAACGGACATGCCGCCTTTCCAGGGCGGTACAATCAACCACTCTGCCATCCTTCCGCGGTCTCTGTTTTACAGATCAAATTGTGTGTTCTCCTGAATCGGAGAATGCGCATTATGCACATTCTTTTGCGATTGTGCAAGAGATTGACCGCTAATTCTGGGCAGAAAATTCGTTTTGTGTGTCTACGGCTCTGAATCCAAAAGAAATCACGTTTCCGCTCGCAATCGCTTCGAGATGACATTGACCAAAAATTGCGCCATTGTGACGTGCCAGAACATTCCGGCAACGGTCGGACAGTAGGTGTCTTGGCTCTTTTCAAGCAGTCCAGCATCGATCCACTGATTGAGCAGGGAGGCGGCGGCACCGTCCACGTCTTTACCAAACGCGCCACCGATTTCCTTGAGGTTGAACGGGCCGTTTTCCACTGCACAGGCGACAGTGCGCAACAAGTGCCAATTTGCCGTGGGCTTCATCAAAGCAAAAACTGGCTTTTCACCTCGCATCACCTGTTTTTCCCAAGACGCGAGATTGCGCTCCTGCATGAATGCGTGTCCGAAAAGTTTGCCGCCCGCTCCGCAACCGAATGCCAGACAATCACAGGCGCCTTTACCCAGTGAGTTGTATATGTTGCGCTCCTTGGGCGTGCGTCGCCAGTGGGTGTTGGAGATACGTTCCCAATTCGGATCGGCGCTCAGAATGGCGTCCGAAGCGGCAAATCGATCGGCAGCCTGCGCAAGCGTAGCGACCGGCGGCATCTTTCCTGCTTCGATGCGTTTAGCAAGCGGCGACTTCTGAAAAAGATTCAGTTGGTAGCAGTCAACGCCGTCCAGAGGCAGAGCAGCGGCCGTGCGAACATCGTTTTCCCATACCGACTCGGATTGCATCGGAAAACCGTAGATCAGATCAATTACCGTCGCAATCTGAGGATACTGTGAGAGAAGATCCAGGCGCTTAAACATTTCTTCTTTGTTGTCCAAGCGCTGCATGGCCAGACGAATCTCATCGTTGAAAGTTTGTACGCCCAGAGACACGCGGTTGACACCGCCTTTTACAGCAGCATCGAGTTGCTCGGTTGTCATGTCGTGCATACGGCCTTCGAGCGTGATTTCGCAATCGGCAGCCAGCGGCAGGTAGGTGTGAGCGGCCTTCAGGATGCGGCTCAGATTGGCGGCAGAAAGTGCGCTCGGTGTGCCGCCACCGAGATAAAGCGCGCAGATGTCTCCTTCCTTCTGAACCGGGCGGTCGGCCCAAATCTGCATTTCCTTGATCAGAAGATCCGTGTAGTGATCGGCCAGTTCGTCGGTGTAAGCGTTCTGGTAGAACATGCAGTAGAGGCAACGCGTCTCACAAAACGGCACGTGTATGTAGGCAAGAGCCTTGCCTTCGAGCTTGCGGTTGGATAAGGAATTGAGCTTGCCGCGCGCCAGAGCCCAGATCATCGGCATGCCCATCGGGCCGGCATGGACAGCAGCTTTGGCGCGGAATGCGGCATGCAGAGGATCGGCGACATTGGCATGGTAGGCCTCTTCGCCTTTGAGGCCCACAAAATGCATCAGACTGTCGAGACCGGATTCGAACGTCAAAGCCATCGGTTTTCTCCCAATCGAGAACCATTCTTGGATTATGGCATCGGAGAGTTCGATCTTAGGCGTGCCAGTTGGAGAACATTTGCCAAAGGAAGGCAATGCCGAGCAGCCAATAGGCGACGCCGGCCACACGATTGATCCAGACGGCGGCGCTGGGTTTCAGTAATGTGCCCGCAGCCCACGAACCCAACCATCCGTACATGGAATGAATAATCCAGACCAGAACGGCGTAGTTCAGGGTGAGAATGGTCACTTGAGGCCAATAAGTCAGTGTTTTGTCGATGCACTGCGGAAACAGGGACAAATAAAAAATAATCAGTGCGGGATTGCTGATTTGCAGCAGAACGCCTTCGATAAAAAGGTTCTTTTTGTTGACGTTCTCAACCGGAGTGTCGGCGTATTTCTCGTTTTCGATGTGCGCAAGTCGAATGGCGAAGGGCTTGGCGCGAAACTTCTTATAACCCAGATAGAGAAGAAAAAGGATGCCCATCACGCGAATGGCGCCGTAAAGAGTTTCGGATGTCGCGATGACGACGCCCAAACCGGTGACGGAGACGAACCCCACCACAAGCGTGCCGGAAGCAACACCAGCAATGCCGGGTTGAGCCGATTTAAGGCCGTAGCGCATGGAATTGGTAAGCGACATGAGCACCCCTGGGCCAGGTGAGAGGATTGTGGGAATGGCAACGAGAAGAAAGACCCAATACAAATGCGTGTTGATCATACGAGGTCGTGAAGTAAAAACGAGTGTTGCAAAGTGACCGCAGGAGGCGCAGTTTAAAAAATGGAATTAGGTGGCAACGTATCAAAGAGATTAAACTCAAACGTTGCCTTGATTTATGGTTATCGACTTACAACTTTTCGGCTTTGCTGCACCTATGTATCTCAAACCGCTTTTTATCACCGGTCTGTCCATTGCCGCCGCTATGACGGCAAATTCTTCTGTTGCTTCGCCCTTCGTGAGTTCGGGTTTGGCGATTTCCGCTTTTGAAACGGCTCGAACGGTCCGTGAAAGCGCCGATGAACGCATGACGCAAGCAGTGACAGATGCATCCCGCGCCGACGGCGGTTCAATCTGGCTTGATCTCAAAGCCGCAAGTGACGAGGCGGATACCATGGTCAACAATGCCGGTTTTGAAAACGATCTCGCTGTCGTCAATCTCGGTGCCGATATACGACTGGGCGAAGCTTTCTTCGGGGTAGTGTACACCTATGCAAGAGCCGATACCGAGAGTCGTGGGGGACCGGATAAAGCAGACGGTGAAGGCGATATTTTCGGTATTTCAGCATTCGGTCAGCGCAACTTCGGTGGTTTGAATCTGGCGTTTTCGGCCGGGTGGATCTATATGTCGGGTGACTCCGACATGGGCGGCATGACCTACGAAACCAACGCCAATCTTTGGACGTTTGACGCCGCCGCCCGCTACGGCATCGAAATCGGCAACCTCGACCTCGTGCCCTACGCCAAGATCGAATACACGATGTTCCGCCCTCGTCACCACGGCGACTGGAATCTCGACAACGCCAATATCTGGCAGTTCCCGATCGGTCTTAACGCCGCTTATACGTTCGAGTTCGAAAACGGCATGAAGTTGCGTCCGCAGATCGACTTTGCGGTAATTCGCACGGCGGGCGACACCGAAATTGAAGCCTCCGGCGCCGGCGAGCTTTTTGAAGAAACGCTTACCGGCAGCCATACGCTCTACCGCGGTATGGTAGGTCTTGCCTGGACGACCGGTAAGGGCACGCTGCACGCCGGCTACCGGTATCTCGGTAGCGAACAGGGGCGTGAATCGCACGCTTTCCAGCTGCAGGCCGATTACGTCTTCTGATTATTGAGCTCTGTTCGGCGCCATGACGACAGTCTTACATCCATGCTTGGACGAAAACGGCAAGCCTGTCGTGGTGGCGCATCCAACGCAGCCGACAAGCCGAGACACCTGGCTTGATTCGCGTTGTACGGCCACGCTTTCCCGTACGGCAGAGCCTGATTTGCCGTCAGCTCTCAATGGTCTCGCACTAACCGGCAATCCGGGTATTCCGGATGAGAATCCCTGGTATTGGCGCGATGTCGTGCCCGATGCCGTAAAGGGAGAACCTGACTTCGTTATGCCGCCGGGCTTTCGCGCCACCTCCGGGTGCGTTGTCATTGAACCCGACCGGCGCATTTGGATTGTGCATCCCACAAACGAATTTATGGGCACCAAGGCAACTTTTCCCAAAGGACGCCTTGAGCCGGTGCTGTCGCTTGCGCAAAACGCCGCAAAGGAAACGTGGGAGGAAGCTGGTCTTCTGGTGGAGCCTTATGCTTTTCTCGTGGACGTACCCCGTCGCATCGTTGTGACGCGGTATTTTCTTGCCCGACGCGTAGCCGGCTCTCCTGCACTTGCCGCCTGGGAGTCGCAGGCCGTTTCACTGATGCCGTTTGAAGAGGTTAAGAAGGCATTGAACCGTGAGGGAGATCAAGCGGTTCTACCGGCGCTTGAAGCGTATCTCAGAACTCTTGCGTAGACCTGACTACTTTTCTTGCTAGAAGACAAACGCTTGCAGTGCCATGCACCACATCGGAATGGTGGCTAGACTCACGAGCACTTCAACGCTGGTGAGGTCGCTTACGACCGGACCATTGCCGCCCATGCGAGCCGCCATGATGTAGCATGAGTTGGCCGTCGGCACCACGGCGTAACACATCAATGCGGCCGTCTGTGTATCGGCAAGGCCTGTGGCTACGGCAACTGCTAGCGCTACGGCGGGCAGAACGATCAGACGCTGAATGGTCGAAAGTGCAATGAGCTTCTTATAACGAGCGAAATCTTCAACGGCCAGCCCCGCGCCAATGGCAAGCAGTGCCGTAGCCATTGAAGCGGAACCCAGGGACGAGAAGATCTTTGTGATGAAATTGGGAACCTGAAATCCCGTCAGATGCGAAAGGATGTTGGCAAAAAGTCCTGCCAGCGTCGAGACGATCAGCGGATTGGTGAAAATCGACTTGACGATGCTGCCGACGCTTGTCTTGCCGCCTGTTTTGGCTGCGTACGAGAGATCAGCCACGGCAATGGCGTTGGAGATCGGCACCCAGATGCCGGTGAGAAGCGCCACCAAAGCGAGCGCTTCCTGACCGTACATGTTGAGGGCAAGAGCAAAGCAGATATATGAATTGAAGCGGTAGCCGGTCTGGCGCACGGATGCGTCCGTCATGGGATCGGCGGGAGCCATCTTGCTCACGGCCTTGGCCATGAAGACGCCGGTAGCCATCGCAAACGTGCCGAAAAGCAGAAATTCGGCGGTATCGAGTCCGGTGAGTTTGGCGTGCGCCACGCTGTTAAAGAGCAGAGGCGGGAACAACACCCAAAACACCAGTTTTTCGACGCCGTCCCACAACTCCTTGGCCCCGAACCGTTTGGTGCCTCGAAGGGCGTAACCCAGGGCGATCAGGAGGAAGGGTTCCAAAACGGCGGAAAGCACAGAGAACATGGCAGTCTCAACGACGACAAATCTGAAGCGTTAACCCTACTACGATAGCAAACTTATCGCCGAGCAGCTTTCGCGGACTTCAGTCGAGCGGTGAGCGAATCGAATTCCCGACGCAGTTCTTTGTCATAGAAGGCTTCGAGCTTGGGCGGTTCAAACGAGAAGATGCTTTCAAGATCCTTTTCGCCGGCTTTGATCACTTCAATGAGCTCGCCTCCCACCTTAATGGTGCGGAAGGTGTTGCGCGCCAGAGCAAAATTGAGTCGCATCTCGCGCTTGAGCGTATCGAGCGCCACCCAACGGCTCTTAAGATGATCTTCGTAGAGCTGCGCGAGATTGATGGTGCGCGCATTGATGTCGAGATTGTTTTGAGCAATTTCCACCGTCTTGGAGGAGCGACGACTCAGTTCGTCGGCTTCACGCATCATGGTGTCAGCTTCATCGATGATCTCGCCGAGCTCAAGCAGATACACCGTCTCAATCTTACGCATTGTGCGCTCGATCGCTTCGATGTATACGCGGTAGCTCATCATCAAAAAGCCCGTATAGGCCTTGATCTGTTCGGGACCGGCGTCAGGTCCTTTAAGCGACTGCGCCAGATTTTTTTCAATGGCTTTGATGTTTTCCGCAACGGCCATGACCTGCGCGAGTTCCGTACCCTCGGCCGAGTAGAGGATTCCGTCGAGCTGCTCGGGTGTCATGCCGATGCCGTCTTGCTCAAGTCGCGCGAGCGTTTCGGTTTTGAGCGTTGCAATGCGTTTCCTGTCGGTGTCGATGGCCTGCCGTTCACGTTCGATGCGGCGAGACAGAGCCGAGCGGGTCATTTTCAGGGGCGAAAGCGATGTGGAAGGGGCAGCGATACTCGCCAGTTTCCATGCGTTAATTTGTTCTTGGCGCGCACGGATACCGTCTTCGATTTTTTGGGCGTTGGAGATGAGCATCAGCACATCGGAGTGCAGGAATTCCTTCAAGCAGCCGTCGACGATGCGCGTGATTTCCGGATCACGGAACGTGATGCGCTCCAGAAACGTTTTGTCCGCTTCCAGTCCGGCGCTGTCATGCTTTTCGAAATAGCCGACGCCTTCGGCCAGTTTCGGCGACACACGGCTCCAGAATGCCGCAAATGTCTTGGCGGCAAGCGTATGCGAGGTGAGCAGGATAGCCGCTTCAGCAAAGGCCTTGGCAAAAATCGATTTCATGGAAACGGATAAAAAGTGGATTAGGTGCTTCAAGCCGACAATGCTAACGCAAAAAGGTTAATTCAAGGTTGCGCACTGCGTATCGGCGAGGCCTTTGAGTTCTTCGGCTGACATGTTCTTGGGTATCAGCGACACTGTCATTTCGCAGGCGCGGCAGTCAAAGCGCGCCAGAAGACGCGTGCCTCCCGAGGCGGTCAAAATCAGAGGCTGAGGCTTCATGCGTCCGCCGTTCATTCGTTTGAACCTCTCCTTTTTGACCGGATCTTTGCCATACTGCTTTGGGCACAAACCAAGCGTGTGGCGCACGCAATGGCGGCATTGCATCAAGGCGGCCGAAAGAAGATCAGGGGTGTTGCCTGCTTGAAGAAGCGTTTCAAAGGCATTGTTGACGCGGCTTGCACCGTGTTCCTTATAAAAGGCTATGGCGCAGACATTGGCTGCATTGGCGCGGAAGTCGAGCAATTTGCCTTCGAACGGCTCAATCGGAGAGACCGTTGCGGGCAACCGACCGAAACGCGGGTGCGTGTCGCAGATGGTGCGCGCCAGTTTTTTAAGACAGTCGCGACGCAGACCATTCAATACGGAAACAGGGACGAAAGGAATGTCCGGGCCGCCCTCAGCCGTAACGGTGATGTCGGTTATCTGAAAGACGGTGCCGCCGGCTTTCGAAAGAGAAGCCTTGAGCTTGTCAAGCGCCTGAGGATTGCGGGCAGGCTGCACGGGACCGTCAAGACGAACCGTTGCGGAAAGTTCAAGCGTTTTGCCGGTCAGTTCCAGAGCATTGCTGCGAACCACGAGTTCGAGAGTGGCCGGAATCGTACGTTCGGCACTTTCCTGCGCAAGGAGCTTTTCAAAGCGATGGTCTTTATTGCGGTTGACGACAACGCCCGGCAAGAGTCCCGGGTGGCGTTTGAGGGGTTCGTGCAGAGAAACGCGTACCAAGCCCGGACGCAGCTGCTCGGCGCGATTGACGCGCAGACCTTCGAGTTCTTCCTCAGGTGTCAGATACACCAGGCCGTCGCCGTTGGCGATTTCGGCTTTGGTGGCGATGTCGACGGTGGAGCAACCAGAGCTTACTGCTACGACCTTGCCCACGGTCTCTCCCGTGCTCTTGGGCGTATCGAGTGCCGCAATCTGGGGGCGTCTGCCGTTGACGAAGTAGTCCGTTGCTCCGCGTCGAAACGTTTTCTCGGGGTCCGGTTCAAAGGTAAAAGTCGAGACGCCCACGGAAGCGCGCTGCCAGTTCTCGCCTGCGTGTTTTTCCAGCAGGGCGTCAATTTTGCGGCGGTAGTATGCTGTGAGATTCTTGACGTATTCGGGGCCTTTGAGGCGTCCTTCGATCTTAAAGCTTGAGACGCCGGCGGCGATGAGTTTTTCGAGATTGGCGGACTGATCGTTGTCCTTGAGACTTAAGACGTGCTTGGAGCGGACAATCGATCGCCCCGAAAGGTCGGTGACGTCGTAGGGCAGGCGACAGGGCTGAGAGCATTGTCCGCGGTTGGCCGAGCGTCCTGTGAGCGCCGCCGAAAGATAGCATTTGCCCGAATAGCTCACGCACAGGGCGCCGGCAATGAAAAACTCGATGCGGGCGCGCGGCATCGCCTTGCGGATGGCCGCGATTTCGTCGAGCGTCAGTTCGCGGGCCGGCACGATCTGTGCGAATCCCAGACTGTCGAGAAAGGCCGCTTTTTCAGGCGTGCGGATGTCGCATTGGGTGGACGCGTGAATTTCGATGTCGGGAAGCTGTCCCTTGAGCAGCCCCAGATCCTGTACGATCAAGGCGTCGACTCCGGCCTCTTTGGCCTTCCAGGCGGCGTCGACTGCTTGATCGAACTCGTTGTCGTAGATGAGCGTATTGAGCGTCATGTAGACGCGGGCTCGATACTGATGCGCAAACTCGGTGATGCGAGCGAGATCCTCAAAGGAGTTGCCTGCGGCCTGCCGTGCACCGAATGCGGGCCCGCCGATGTAGACGGCGTCGGCACCGTGCAAGACCGCGGCACGAGCCGTTTCAAGGTCTCGTGCGGGAGAAAGGAGTTCGAGCGGAGCAAAGGGACGCATGGACGGGGTGCGTTCGAGCATTGATTATTTTGCGCTCTGCACGCGCAAGCGCTGTTCGCTCTTCGTTTTGGTGCTGCGAATCGGAGCGCGCATGAGCGGTTCTGGCTGGACGCACTTTTCAATGGCGAGGAACTTCGAGAGTTCCTCGTCGCCCGCGTTGCTTGCGGCATCGGCAGGAGACTGGCCTTTATCGTTGCAAAGGTCGCGGTAGGAGCCTGCGCGCAGAAGCGTCATCACGACTTCGCGAGAGGGCTTGCGGGCGGCCATGTATAGCGGCGTGATGCCCGAGTATGTCTGTACGTTGACGCGAGCACCTTTTTCAAGAAGGAGCTTGACGATTTCGTTGTGACCTTCGGCTGCGGCATAGTGAAGGGGAGTCCAGCCGCCGATGCGGTTCACCGATGCGCCTTCGGCAAGGAGCCGCTGTACGAGTTCCATATTGCCCTTGAATGCGGCAAGCATCAGAGCCGTTTCGCCGTATTCGCTTGCCGTGTCGACTTCAATGCCTTTGGCAGACAACAGCGCATCGACCACCGTGTACGAGTCCATGCGGATGGCGCGCACGAGAGCCGGATCGCCGCCGTTGACGATCGTATTGGGGCTGATGCCCTGAGAGAGCATGTAAAGCACGACGTCGGCGCGGTCGCGATCAACGGCGCCCGCAAAGTTGGCCCAGTTTTCTTCGGGGCCGGCCATCTTGACGGGGCCCGCAGAGGCCGTTGTCGCACGATCGCCCGTCGCGGGCTGGTTGGAGGCGCAGCCCGCAAGCAGGCCGAGCGAAATCAGACTCGTGCAGATCAGGGAAGCGGTTTTCTTCATATCAGTTCAGTCCAAAAAAATTCTTGGCCGTGTCGGTTGTAACGGCGGCAGCATAGTCCGGTTCGACGTTCTTGACGAGTGCCAGCGTTTTGGCCACTTCGGCGACATAGGCCGGTTCACAGCGCTTGCCGCGATAGGGGACCGGCGCCATGTAGGGACAGTCTGTTTCGATCATCAGACGATCAAGCGGCAGGGCCGAGGCAATTTCGCGCAGCCCCGAGGCGTTTTTAAAGGTGAGCACTCCCGTAAAGGAGACGAGACCGCCGAGGTCAATCGCGCGTTTGGCGTCCGCGAGGCTTCCGCCGAAGCAGTGCATCACAAAGCCCACGGAACCGGCGTCGTGCGCGGCCAAAATGTCGAGCGCATCGCTCTCGGCTTCGCGAGCGTGCACCACAAGAGGCTTGTTGAGCTTACGCGCGGCTTCGATGTGGCGTACAAAACGCTCTTTTTGCCAGGTCAGGTCGCCCTTGCACCAGTGGTAGTCAAGGCCGGTTTCTCCGACGGCGCAAATACGCGGATCCCCGCAAATCGCAACGATTTCATCCACGTCGCATTCACGGCGATCTTCGTACTCAGGATGCAACGCCCAGGCTCCGAACAGAAACCCCGGCGCCATATCCAGAACGGCGAAAAGATCCTTTTCCTCACCGTAATCGCAGGCAACGACGAGCGCACCTTCGAGTCCTGCCTCGCGCATGCGGGTAATCACCTCGGCGCGGTCGGCATCGAACTCGCGGGCGTTGATGTGCGAGTGAGAATCAAACAAGCGCATGACGACTTACTGCTGCGGAATCAGGCGCCGTGGCCCTTGTAAAGTTCTTCGATTTCGGCGGCATAACGCTCGGCAATCTGACGGCGGCGCAGCTTCATTGTGGTGGTGAGAAGGCCGTTTTCGGTCGTCCAGTTGTCGGGCAACACGGCTACGTTGCGCGGCTGTCCGTAACGCGGGAAGAACTTCGTGGCGCTGCGCACGCGCTTGAGAATGGTATTGCGCACTTCTCGGCTGCCGCGGGTGGACGGATCGTCCGGATTGACCTGCAGATCGGCGCACAGGGCGCGCCAGCGTTCGTTGTTGAGCACCACCAGAGCGGCCACATACGGACGGTTTTCGCCGACCACCATGACCTGGTCGAACAGGGGATCCTCGAGAATCGCAAATTCGAGGTCAACGGGGCTCACTTTTTCGCCCACGCTCGTGACGATGATTTCCTTAATGCGCCCCTTGATGCGGATGCGTCCGCCGTCGCTCAAATCGGCCTGATCACCCGTACGCAACCAACCGTCTTCGGTAAAAGCTCGGCGGGTGTCTTCCTCGCGGTTCCAGTAGCCCTTCATGACCTGAGGACCGCGAACCTGCAGTTCGTCCAGTTCACCCAGGCGCGCTTCAATGCCGATCAGAGGTTTGCCGACTGTGGAGGGATGGTTTCCCTTGACTTCGCACATGGAAATCACCGGAGACGATTCGGTCAAGCCGTAAGCCTGGCGGATCGGAGCGCCCATGCCGCAGAAAAATTTCGCAACGTGCAGGTTAAGGGCGGCGCCGCCCGCCATCAACACGTTGATGCGGTTGCCGAAGACGCCCTTAACCGGATCGGCGATCTTGCGCTTGAGGTAGGGCCACATGATGAAGTCAAGGCACTCGCGGGCAGTGTGTTCGACAGACAGCCCGTTTTCCTTGCAGAACCGGCGCCAGCCGACTTCCGCTGCCCAGTCGAAGAAGTAGCCCTTCTTCTTGGTCATCTTGCGGCGCACCATCAGGATCTGATTGTGGATGCGCTCAAAGACACGCGGCACCGAGCACATATTGGTCGGGTTAATCGCGTGCAAATCATCGGTGATGTGCGCCACGCCTCGGGAGAATGCGAGAAGCGCACCGGTGGCAAGCGCGTGGTAGTAGGCAGCACTTCGCTCGAACGAGTGCGACAGCGGCAGATACGACAGGAACACATCGTTTTCATCGATCGGCATGTAGCGGGAAATCTGCTGCACGTTGCTCACCACGTTGCGGTGTGTGAGCATCACTCCCTTGGGACGACCCGTGGTGCCGGAGGTATACACGAGTGCGGCCAGATCATCGGCATCGGGACCGGCAGGCAGTTCGGTCACATCGTTTCCGGTGGCTAGCCATTCTTCAACGCCGCAGTACGGAATGTGATCGAGGCTTACGCCTTCGTCGGTTTCGCCGGTAAGAACGACCTGGCGCAGGTTGGGCAAATCGACGCCTGCCGTGGCAAGAGAATTCCAGCGAGCGAAGTTGACCGTGACGAGAAATTCGGCGCCGCTGTCGTTGAGAATGTAATTGGAGTTGCCGGCCGTGTCGGTGGCGTGCAGCGGCACGGGAACCAATGCGTTGCAAAGGGCGGCCATGTCGAACGTCAGTGCGTCGACGCTGTTGGGCAGAAGCATGGCCACGCGCGCGCCGCGCTGCAGGCCCATCTTCGCAAAGGCCTTGCGCCAGCGCATCACCCGTTCGGAGAATTGACGCCAGGTGATACCCACCCATTCGTTGGTGCGGTGTTCAAACCACTTGTAAGCTTCACGGTCGGCATAGACGCGCGCCGTGCGCTCAAGCATTTCGGGAATCGTTTTGAATTGGTCGATAAATCGGGAGGACAAAATTGCGGCTCCGGCTTTATTGGTAGTGTTCGGATAACCCGCTTATTGTAAATTTTCTCGACCTTCTTCGGTGGGCTTCAAAAATGTCTATTTCGCCAAAAGCGCTCTAATTTGCAAGCGCACGTTACCGAGATCGGGATTGACCAGGATCGATAGGCTTTCGAAGAGTTTATCGCCTTCGAGATCCCACCATTTCCACTGCAGCAAAAGCGAGATGAGTTCGTCGTCGAAACGTTTCTTGATGAAGTGCGCCGGATTGCCTCCGACGACGCTGTCGGGTCCGACGTCTTTGGTTACAACGGAGTAGGCGGCAACGATGGCTCCGTCGCCGATCTTGACGCCTGGCATGATCACGCATTCTCGTCCGAGCCAAACGTCGTTGCCGATCACTATGTCTCCCTTGTGCGGCAATTCGCTCAAGTGGTCCGGTGTTGCCTTGTTCTAGGTCTTTCCCATCACGTTGAACGGATAGGTGGAAACGCTCGAGAGGCGATGATTTGCCGCGCCCATGATGAAAGTCGTGCCGTGCGCGATTTGACAGAATTTGCCGATGACAAGCTTGTCGCCGAAATCAGGATAGTTGAAAAGAACTTGAGTTTTTTCAAAATCTTCCGGATGTTCCGCGCTGTCGTAGTAGGTATAGTCACCTACAGAGATATTGGGCGCCGATACGACGTTTTTCAGAAAGACGGACGTTTTGTATTCGTTCGGAAAAACAACGTTCGGATCCGGATTCTTCGGTTGGGTCACGGCTTTCTCCCGGTCAGGTCCAGCTTTCAATAAACCAGTCGCCGGCAACAGAGAAAGTGCCGACGCTAATCTTGTACGGAGCCGCCTGAGCCACGATGGGTTTGGCGTGATAGGCAAAACCGAAACCCGCCGCACCGATCATTTCTAGATCATTGGCGCCGTCACCGCCTGCAATGCACTGCGAAAGACTCGCACCATTGAGCTGCGCGATCACTTCCATGGTGCGGCGCTTGCCGGCACGATCGAGAACCTTGCCGCCCGCAGGGCCCGTCGCTTCGCCGGTAAGTCGACCGTCTTCAATGACCAGGCGATTGCACACGAAACCGGACATGCCGTAGTCGCATGCGACGATTTCGGCAAATTGAGTAAAGCCGCCCGAAGTGATGTACGTCTTGACACCAAACGCGTGGAAAAGGGCGAGTGTCTCTTTGGCTCCGGGAGTCGGACGGATAAGAGCGGCGGCATCATCAATGATCGAAGCGGGGGCGCCTGCCAGAAGCTTCACGCGCTCACGCAGGCTGTGTTCGAAATCGAGTTCGCCGCGCATCGAGCGCTCGGTGATTAGCGCGACCTGTTCCTTGACGTTGTGGAGCGCCGCAAGTTCGTCGATGCATTCGTTGCCGATCAGGGTGCTGTCCATGTCAAAGAAGGCGCAGCGGAAATTTTTAAGCGAAAGACCGGCAGGCACAAAGGCGGCATCGCACTCGGTCAGATTCGCAAGAACATCCCGACGAATTGTCTCGCACGTGTTTTCATCAATTGCGCAAAGACGCAGTCTGTTTTCTTCGCGAAGAAGCCCGGCTTCGGCGGCAAGCGAGGACAGAGCAGCACAGAGATCATCCGTGATGAGGCCGGAGATCACCAGGTCGCGAAGGGAGCAAGCGGTAGTCATAGGTAGTTCGGTTCAAAAAGCGAATGTACGGTGACTGACAGTGCCCGAGAAAAAGGGCTACATGTCGTTGGATGTCGGCATCATGCCGCAATCGATATGGTTTTGCACGCTTTTTTGCTCTTTTTCGTCTTTGTCATCGTTTTGTTATCGAAGTGTCAAGGACTTGTCTCAAAACTGCCACGAAGCTGTCAGATTCGACCTCGACAATGTGCGCCATCACAACGGGAGGTACTTCGAAGCGGAGCAAAACATCGTTTTCCGCTCGGTTGTGACGAAACGCGGCGCTGATTCCTTATGCAAGCGGCGCCAGACATTGACTGACACATTGATTGAGAAGATGAACCCTAAGAATTTCGCCAAAGCCGGCCTTGTTGCCGCCCTCGTCGCCGCTGCCAACGCATCATTTGCCGGCCCCGACAACATGGTCGTTGCCGTACAGCAGTTGCCCGTGATCGTTGAGCCTCAAGGCATCAACAACAACGCGCTCGATCGCGTGGCTTACTCCATCTACGAAACGCTGATTCGCGCCGATCTCAAGACCGGAGAACTCTTCCCGGGACTTGCAGAAAGCTGGAAGCGTATCTCGCCTGAAACCGTTGAGTTTAAGCTCCGCAAGGGTGTCAAGTTCCACGACGGCACCGACTTTACGGCCGACGATGTGGTCTTTACCTTCGGCGAAGAACGCTTCATGGCCAAGGATGCTCCGGGGCGCGCTGCGGCCGTCGAATTCCTTGGCGGGCTCAAGAGCGTCGAAAAAATCGACGACTACACCGTTCGAGTGACGATGCAGCAGGCCGACCCCCTGATCGAACGCCGCTTTGCCGCACGTATGTCTGAAATCATCAGCAAGGACGGCTGGATGAAGGCAGGCGGTTGGGACAACTGGATCAAGAACCCGATCGGCACCGGACCGTACCGTATCACAAGCTTTAAGGTCGGCAACCGCCTGGCTCTTGAACGCTTCGACGGCTATTGGGGGGATAAGGCGCCGGCAGCTAAGCTCACGTTCGTGGAAGTGCCCGAACTATCCTCCCGAGTGGCTGGTCTTCGCTCCGGAGAATTCGACCTCATCACCGAAGTGCCGCCCGATCAGATCAAGCCTTTGAGTAAGGACGGCAAGATTGACGTCGTGGGCGGCGCGATCGACAACATCTACGCGCTCGTCTTTGATGCCAAGTCCAATCCGGTGATGGCAAACACGCAGCTGCGTCAGGCCATTTTGCACGCTATCGACCGCGATCTTCTCGTTCAGGCTCTTTTTGCCGGCAAGACCACTCCTGCCAACAGCTTCCAGTCGAAGACCTTTGGCGACATGTATCTGCCGGAATTCGAAACCAAGCTCTACGATCCGCAGAAGGCCCGCGACCTCATCAAGGCTTCGGGTTACAAGGGCGAACAAATTGTCTGGCGCATTCAGCCTTCTTACTACACGCTTGAAATGACCGTGAGCCAGGCCGTGGCTTCCATGTTGAAACAAGTGGGCCTCAACGTTCGCATCGACGTCAAGGAAAACTGGACGCAGGTCGAAGCCGCAGGCAAGGACCGCATGATCAACAACGCCAGCTTCTCGGCTTACTTCCCGGATCCCGCAAGCCAGCTGTGGCGCCGCATGAAACCGGGCAGCTTCTGGGAGGCCGAGGGGTATTTCCCGGCGTCAGACGAATACAAGCGCATCTGCGAACTCGGCAAGGAACTCGATTCGAGCGTCGATCCCGCCCGCCGCAAGGCTGCCTGGGGCGAGATGCTCAAGCAGTTCAATGCCAATCCTTATGCTTGCCCGCTCTATGCGCTGCCGATGATCTACGCCAAACAGAAGAACGTGGTGTGGGAACCCGGCACTCAGGGCTCGCTTGATCTTAGCGCCCGCAACCTGAGCTTCAAGTAAATCCTTTTCATGGGGCTGCGGGATTGGTTTCCGCAGCCCTAGTTTTTCTGACAAATCAAACCGAAGACATCTATGACAGAACCTCACGGGACATCGGAACAAACGCTGCTTGCGATCCGTGGTCTTCGCACGTCGTTTGGCAACACCGAAGTGCTCCACGGCGTGGATCTCGAAATCCGCCGCGGCGAAGTGCTCACCCTGATCGGCGAATCGGGGTCGGGCAAATCGGTACTCGCCCGATCAATTCTGGGCCTGGCCGGCAAAAATGCGCGCACCAACGGTGAAATCGAATTCGACGGACGCAATCTTCTGAAATTAAGCGGCGCCGAGATGCACAAGCTGCGCGGAGCCGACATCGGCATCATCGTGCAGGACGCGATGGCCGCTCTAAATCCGATGCGTACCATCGGATATCAGCTCTGCGAAACAATCGTTTACCGCCATCCCGACTACCGCGACAAGCCCGGCAACAAGACAACCTTGATAGCAAGCGACGAAGTCAAGACGTTGGCCGTCAACTATCTCAAGCGTGTGGGCATCACGGCTCCGAATGAACGCATGCGAAGCTACGCGCACCAACTCTCGGGCGGCATGCGCCAGCGCGTGATGATTGCGTTGGCGCTCATCGGAGCACCGAAACTGTTGATTGCCGACGAACCGACCACTGCTCTTGACGTGGTGGTGCAGCGCGAAATTCTCAAGGAACTGCGCGAAATCGTCAAAAGCGAATCGATGAGCATGCTGCTTGTCACGCACGATTTGCATCTGGCGCGCGACGTTGCCGACCGCGTAAGCGTCATGTACGCGGGCTACATTCTGGAAACCGGTCCCGTGCCCCGCGTTCTTCCCAATCCCGCACACCCCTACACCGAAGGACTGCTTGAGGCCATGCCCGACATGGAAAGCGAGAAGGGGACGTTGCAGCCCATTAAGGGTGAAATTCCGCCGCCCGAAAAGCTCGGTCACGGCTGCCCCTTCGCCGGCCGCTGCCCGCTTACCCGCGTGCAGTGTCGCATGAGTCTGCCTGAAATGCAGCCCGTTGAAGACGGCTGGCAGTCGCGCTGCATGGAAGCACAATGCCACGCCGCGCAGCTTGACGAAGCCTTTAAGGCGCAGGAGCAAAAGCGCGATCAGAGCGTTGTCAAAAACCTCGACAAAGTGCAGAAGATCGTTCAGGCGGTCGAAGAAATCCAAGAGATTCAAGACGACGGACAGCCCCGGCAAAAGCCCATGTTCGGCCTCGATCACGACGACGATACGCCGCTTGTTGCCGCCGACATACCGAAGCACTGTTACTACACCCGCAAGGGCTTTTTCGGCCGAAAAAAGCCTTGGAACGTGCTCGAAGACATTACGCTGACGATCGAACGAGGCGAAGTCCTAGGTCTGGTTGGGGAATCGGGTTGCGGCAAGTCGTCGCTTGCCCGTTTGCTGCTCGGTCTGATGCGTCCCACGACCGGGCGCGTGACCTTTGACGGCGAGATCTATCCCGAACCGAGATCGCGACAGTGGCGCGCACAGCGTCCCTTGGCGCAGATGATCTATCAGGATCCGTTCTCGTGCTTTGACGAACGCCTGAGCATCGTCGAGCAGGTGGCCGAACCGCTGATGGTTCACAAGGGCATGACGCAGGCCGAAGCCCAGACGGTGGCTTTGCGTTTCCTCAAGGCTGCGGGCCTGCCGGAACACCATGCGGTCAAGCGACCCGGGGTGATGTCGGGCGGACAGCTGCAACGTGCGGCCATCGCGCGTGCCATTGCTCTGGAACCCAAGCTTTTGGTTTGCGACGAACCGGTCGCTTCGCTCGACGTCTCAATCCAGGCTCAGGTGCTCGAACTGTTGAATAACCTGCGCCGCGCCACCGACATGTCGATGCTTTTTGTTTCGCACAACCTCAACGTCGTTCGCTACATCTGCGATCGCGTGATTGTGATGTATCTCGGCCGCATTGTGGAGACGGGCAGCGTCGAAGAGGTTTTCCGCCATCCGGTGCATCCGTACACGAGGCTTCTTACGGCCTGTACGCCGGGCGCCAACGGCCAGATCGTCAACTTTTATCCGAAGGGCGCGATGCCAAGTCCCATGAATCGTCCAACGGGGTGCGTCTTTGCCAATCGTTGTCCGCTTGCAAGTGCTCGCTGTCAGGCCGAAGTGCCGACGCTCGAAGAAGTTCTTCCGGGACGACGCGCGGCCTGTTTTGAAGCCCAAAAGGCGATGAAGCTCGACGACATTTATTTATCTTCGATTGCCCGCGAGGCCGACCAGACACAGCGGCCGGGCGTAGGTATGGAGGAGGCTGCGTAAATGGCTGCACTCGTTTTTCGAATTCTGGGACGGGCGGTTCTGACGCTCCTTCTGCTCACGGCCTGCGTGTTTTTCGTGCTGCATCTCACGGGCGATCCCGCCCGTCTGATGCTCGGCAGCGACGCTTCGACCGAGGCTATCGCAGCATTCCGTCATCAGTGGGGGTTAGATAAGCCTCTGTGGGAACAGTTTGGGATCTATCTCCTCAATGCACTCAGTCTTGACATGGGCAGAAGCTACGCCACCGGTCTACCGGTGAAGGAAGTCTTTCTTCAGGCGCTCGGTCCCACGCTTGATCTGATGATCCCGACGGCGATCGTGACGCTTCTGATCGGCATTCCCGCAGGCGTCTTTGCCGCGCTGCGCCGCAATACGCCGGCCGACCGCGCGATGATGGTCGCGTCTGTCATGGGTTACGCCGTTCCGAACTTCTTCATGGGCATTCTGCTTTTGCTGGTGTTCTCGATCTGGCTCGGATGGTTGCCTTCATACGGCAACGCCACGGCCGCGCACTACATCATGCCGATCATCACAATGGCAACAACCGAAGCGGCAATCTTCTCGCGGTATGCACGCAGTGCCATGATCGAATCCATGCGCCTGCCGAGCGTCAAAGCCGCCATGATGCGAGGACTTCCGCGCACCCGCATCATCTGGCTGCACGCTCTGCCCAACGCCATGCTATCGATTCTTACCATTCTGGGCTTTTTCCTGGGCACGCTCGTGGCAGGTGCCGTGATTACCGAAACGGTCTTCTCGTGGCCGGGCGTGGGCAAGCTTCTGGTCCAGTCCGTTGCCAACCGCGATATTCCGGTGGTGCAGATGATTGTTCTGGCAACCGGCGCCTCGCTTATCGCCGCCAACCTTCTGATGGATCTTCTCGCGCTCGTCTTCAATCCGCGTCTGAGAAAAGCCAACTAATCCAACGTACGAACGCTATGACTACAGCAACAGCTACAACAACGATGTCGGCCTGGGCGGCCAACCGCCCGTCGCCGCTGGCGGCAACCGCGGCGCTCATCCTCGCGGTCCTCTTTACGGGCGGACTGCTGGCGCCCTGGATTGCCCCCTACGGTCTTGAAGATATGGATCTGATGGCCCGACTGGTGGCACCCTTTACGTCGTCAGCGCATATTCTCGGCACCGATGAGCTCGGGCGCGACATCTTGACGCGTCTTCTATACTCCTTGCGCCTATCCTTTGTCCTGGCCGTCTGCGGCACATTGATCGGCGCCATTCTCGGTACGGCTCTGGGCTTTTTGGCCGCGCGCTTCGGCGGCGTCGTTGACGATCTCGTCAACGTCGGCGTCGACTTTACCGCCTCGCTTCCGTTCATCATCCTGGCGCTCACAATCCTCGCGTTTCTCGGTACCGACGTCAAGGTGATCATCGTGATCATGGCCTTCTACGGCTGGGACCGATACGCCAAGCTCTCGCGCAACCTTGCCCGCTCGGCATACACCGAAGGCTACGCCGGCGCTCTCGAAGGCCTGGGATTGCCGACACGCCGCATTCTTCTCAAGCATATCCTGCCTAACATCGCGAGCGCTCTTGTGGTGAACATGACTCTTAACTTCCCGGGCATGATTCTTCTTGAAACGAGTCTGTCCTTTCTCGGCGTCGGCGTTCAGCCGCCGATGAGTTCCCTTGGAACTATGCTGGGCTTCGGGCGTGATTACCTCACTACCGCCTGGTGGATTGCCGTGGTGCCCGGTGTCACAATCGTGATTTCGACGCTTTCCATGTCCGTGCTGGGCGACTGGGTGCAGCAAAAGCTTGAGCCGCAGTCCCGCTGACCATGAATGACTCTATCGACTGATTCAAATGACCGATACGAATTCCTTTCCCTGCAAGTTTCTATTGGTGGGCTTCGACGGCTTGCGTCCCTGCGACATTACGCCCGATGTGATGCCCAACCTCGCGCGTTTTCGCGATGAAAGCCACACCTGGGAAAACTATCTGGCGAGCTTTCCCACCGAAACGTACGTTAACCATCCCGTGATCTTTTCGGGGTTTCGCCCCAACGGTCACGGGCTGATCGCCAACAGCTTCTATTGCCCTGAACTTAAGGGCAAAGCGCAGCTTTTCTGCGGTTGGGATACTGAGAGTGTGATCGCTCAGGACGACGCGCGTCCCGAAGGGCTCTATGCCGTGCCTGATATGGCTGAACTGCTTGCTCAAAAAGGTAAGACCATGCGCGTATTGTGTGCCAATTCTGCCGGCAGCACTCGCCTTCAGAATATGCACGCTGATCGTTATCCGGGGCACTTGAACGCCTGCATTCATGCGCTGGAGAAAGCCATTCCGATCAATGAACGCAATCGTTTGCTGCAGCACAGTCCGGCCACGATGCCGCTTACGTTCCCTGACTTTGCCGCGCAGTCGGAGATGCTCGACATCCTGTTTCGTGATGAGCTCAATAACGGCGTACAGAACCTGGCCGACATGACGGTGTTCTGGATCGGTGAGCCCGATCATTCGAGTCATGAAATCGGACTCAAGAGCGAACTTACGGAACGCGCCCGCACCCACGCCGACAAGCTCTTCGGTCGCATTTACGATTGGTGGCTCAAGGAGGGGCGCAGCCGGAACGTTCAGCTTGTGACGATGTCCGATCACGGCCACGGCGAAATCGCCGGTCACGTCGACTTTGTCGGCATTTTGAGGCAGGCTGGCTGCACGGTTGTGACCGATCAGGAGATTCTCGATGGCGCTGATTCGAATGAAGCGGAAATGGTGCTGGTGGGCGACTACACCGCAGGCCTCTGGGTTAAGGACAACAGCGTTGAGAATCTCACGAGGATTGCACAGATATTGACGTCTGATCCCTGCGTCGGGCTTGTGTTCTCTCAGCCCAACGAACAGTACCGAGACGCTGTGGCGGGCCGCGTTCCCGGTACGCTTTCAGAAGCTTTGGTGTTCAGTGAAAACGTTCGCGGTCCGGATCTGCGCATCCTGGGGCGAGGCGATAACAGCACAGGACGTATTTTGAGCGGCGGTCATTACTCATTGGGCTGCGGCAATCATGGCGGTCTGACGCCGGCTGAACTGCATGCGCATCTGTCGTGTGCGGGCATGGCATTCACGCAGCAGACGCGCCGACATAAGGCGCCAGCCGGCCACGATGATCTGGCCAAAACCATGCTCACGCTGATGGGAGCTGAAGCAAACCATTCGCCTGCGAGAGTCCTTGAGGAAGCAATCCAGGATGACGTTGATGAATCATATGGCGTCTTTACCATGCGTTTGTCGCAAGGCAAGCTTAGTATGACGATTGAGCATGCTCACTACGCGGGTCGACGTTATGTGTTGAGCGGTGAGAGAGAAGACGGGGCTTTGCCGGCTTGCAACACAGTCAGTTAAAGGCAAGCGTCAAAATACGGGCTGTTTCGACGCACCTCGATTGTGCTTCCAATAGCACATGCCTGTTTATGTGGTTGATGCTGAGATCGCACGGATAAGGATTTTGCCCGGTTCTGTGAGGCGATTGGCTAAACATTCGACAATCGGGAGTCTCCCGAGTTTAGCTAGCGTTTAATTGTAGAAATTAATTAACTAAAGCGAGATAGGATGCTCCGTGTCCGGAAACGCGGAGCAGCCATGTCAAGAAAGCCGCAGTGGGATGAGGGTACGAAAAATGGACCTGATAGATCGGCCCTGTTAGGGCACAAT
>OKWJ01001097.1_pt1 | contig 22835 bp, 20 predicted proteins | sample 1607121 | NCBI WGS metagenome assembly OKWJ01 (sample SAMN04414080, study PRJEB24778) | human gut metagenome | material: faecal | host: Homo sapiens | reverse complement strand
GGCTCGACGAGCAGCGGCCCGCGGCACGGGTGCTGCTGCTGGAGCACACGGACGGCTATGCCGTGGGGCTGGACACGCGGGAGATGGTGCGATTCGATGCCGACTTCCATGCGACGATAAGCCCGTGGAAGGTCGCGGAGGACGACGATGAACTCTTCGGCGAAGACTCTTTCGACGATAAAACGGCTGCGGTCGTGCTCCAGTCCGGCCTCATAAAGCAACCGCTTTAAGCGGATGTTTTGCTCTTCATTAAGCCGGAAAGAGTATTTATAACTCGGCGTTCGAGGCTTCTTGCCGGTCATGTCGGTCTGTTTTCGGTCGGTATTCATAATATCGGTTAAAAAGGCGTTCGACTGGGGAGAACGCCACGGCCTCGCAGAGCGAGCACCTTTCGTATGCCGAAAAACTTTTCGGCATACAAAGACACAGCTCGCTGTTGTCTGGCGACAACAAGAATCTGCTCCGAAGAATCTCTTCCCGAAGTTTTCGGAATTCTCCGCTGCGACGGCCGATTCCGGGTCGGTTCCGGGTGCAATATTACGATGGTTTTCAGGGATAAAAAAGCGCCGTTGCCGGCCATAGACGGCCTGGCGAGGACACTCGGAAGCAGGGGCCGGACGACGTATTATCTTGCAGACGGATTGATGCGAATCATTGCTTCTGTCTGCAAAGAGAGAAATATCGGAGCGGAGGAATCTCCGGTTATCCGGCTCACTCCGGATTTACGGATTTCCAGATTTACGGGAATCAAGAAATATATATTCCTGTAAATCCGGATATCCGCGAATCCCGCAATGAATATGCAACCACTTAAATACAGAGAGAATGGAATCATCGAATCGGGAACCGGAGAGGTACTTCTGCCTCTCGGTCTGCAACCAGAAGGGCGGCGTGGGAAAGTCGGCCTTCACGGTGCTTTTGGCCAGTTGTCTGCATCACACGGTCGGACATGATGTGCTGGTCGTGGACTGCGACTATCAGAGTTCAGATATGCGTGCTGTGGAGCAGCCGCCCGTTGGGTAGCGTCCGGGCCGCAGAAGTCCGCCTATTCCGGCGGTAGCGACCGGCAAAACGCCGGGAATGGAAATCCGCAAGGCTCGCCCTTGGGCGATTCGCACGGCTTTGCGGATTTCCATCTCCGGCGATAAATTCCCTGCCGGCGGAAAGGGGTTACAGGGATATTCTATATATACGATATTTCGGGATAATGCCGGGCTACTGCGCGACCTTGAAAACGCGGTCGAGTTTCTCACTCAACACCGCCATATCCTGTCTGATCTTATCGTTGCTGATTTTAGCATAGATTTGGGTCGTGGTGATATGTTTGTGCCCCAGCATCTTGCTGACCGTTTCCAGAGGTACGTCCTGCGTGAGCGTGACCGTCGTGGCGAAGGTATGCCGCGCCTGATGGAACAGAACTCACAACGCAACTGTCAGCAAACAAGTAACAACGAAACGTAACCCGTTTGAAATGAGCGTTTTTTTTCATCATTCTGCCAAATGTCGGAAACGCAACGGAGTGCGGAATATTGAGTCATTTCAGTTACCAAGCCGTTAGCCGTCAGTTACCGAAGCAAGGACAAGTAACGCACGGAAAATGAAATTGTTGCAAGCCCGTGCCGATTGCACCGATACGCACCGTTCTGTAAATCAATGGACGCTTACTCATAAGTTAATTTTGCGACAAAAACAGTAAGCGTATGAAAGTTGAAAAATTCAAGGTGCTGCTCTACCTGAAAAAGAGCGGAACGGACAAGTTTGGCAAAGCCCCGATAATGGGGCGGATAACGGTGAACCGCACGATGGCTCAGTTCGGATGCAAGCTGTCGTGCAGGCCGGAGTTGTGGAACGCACGGGAAAGCCGTCTGGACGGCAAAAGCCGCGAGGCGGTGGAAACCAATGCGAAACTGGACAAGCTGTTGCTTGCGGTCAATGCGGCATTTGACACGCTAGTGGAGCGTGGGCAGGACTTTGACGCTACGGCGGTCAAGGACTTGTTTCAGGGGAGCATGGACACGCAGATGACCCTGCTGAGGATGACTGACCGCATCTGCGAGGACTTGAAGGCACGCATCGGCATTGACCGGGCAAAAGGGACATACCCGGCATACTATTATATGCGGCGTGCATTGGGAGAATTTATCCAATGCCAATTCAAGACGAAGGACATCGCTTTCGGGCAGCTTTCCGAACAGTTCATACACGATTACCAGAACTATGTCATGGACGTGAAAGGCTTGGCGGTGGACACCGTGCGCCACTATCTCGCCATCTTGAAAAAGGTTTGCCGCATTGCCTACAAGGAAGGATATGCCGAAAGATGCTTCTTTGCCAATTTCACCCTGCCGAAACAAAGCGAAAGGACACCGAGGGCATTGAGCCGCGAGGACTTCGAGAAGATACGTGACGTGGAGATACCCGTATGGCGTACCACGCACATCCTTGTGCGTGACCTTTTCCTGTTTGCCTGCTATACTGGCACTGCCTATGCGGATGCGGTGAGCGTCACCCGTGAGAACCTCTACACAGACGATGAAGGTAACCTTTGGCTTAAATACCGCCGCAAGAAGAACGAGCTTCGGGCAAGCGTGAAACTGCTACCGGAAGCCCTCGCCCTGATTGAGAAGTACCATGATGACAACCGCCAGACGCTGTTCCCGATGATATACCATCCGAACCTCCGTCAGCACATGAAATCGCTCGCCGTCCTCGCAGGTGTAAGCAGCATTGTGCTATCATCAGGCACGTCACTCCTTCGCTTCGCTGATTACTTTGGAAGCGGGAGTACCGATTGAAACCATCAGCCGGATGTTGGGTCATTCCGATATAACCACCACCCAAGTTTACGCCCGTGTCACCCCGAAGAAATTCTTTGAGGACATGGACAAATACATTGAGGCGACCAAAGACTTGAAACTTGTTCTCTAACTGATAAAACATTACAACCATGTGCAGTACATTTTCCATATTACCGTACATCAACCGTAACAAGGTAAAGGCAGACGGCACGACCGCCGTTCTCTGCCGCATCACCATAGACGGCAAGAGTTCCACGATAACCACCGGCATCTATTGCAGACCGGAGGACTGGAACAGCAAGACAGGCGTAATCCGCACCGTCCGTGAGAACAACCGCTTGCAGGAGTTCAAGAAGTCCGTTGAACTTGCCTATGAGGATTCGTTGAAGAAACAGAACGTGGTGAGTGCCGAATTGCTCAAAAATGTGTTGGCAAGGAAAGCTGTCATCCCCACCAAGCTGTTGCAGATGGGCGAAAGGGAACGTGAACGGCTGCTTGCCCGTTCAAAGGAAATAAACTCCACGTCCACCTATCGCCATTCGGGATATTACCAGAAATACCTAAAAGACTATCTCACATCGTTGGGCAAGGAGGACATCGAGTTCAGCGACATCACGGAAGATTTCGGCAGTTCCTACAAGGCGTTCATGAAGCGCAACAAGAATTTCAGCGCACAGCAAATCAACAAGTGCCTGTGCTGGCTGAGCAAGCTGGTGTATCTCGCCGTGGATTACGAGATACTCCGTGCTAACCCGTTGGAGGACATGGAATACGAGAAGAAGTCCGCTCCGAAGCACAGGCACATCAGCCGTACGGAACTGAAAGCCATCCTTGAAACACCCATGCTCGACCCTTTGCAGGAACTTGGGCGCAAGGCATTCCTGTTTTCGACAATGACGGGTTTGGCGTATGTGGACATCATGCTGCTCCATCCGCACCATATCGGCATGACGGCAGACGTTACATCCGCATCAACCGCAAGAAGACCAACGTGGAGGCGTTCATTCCCCTGCATCCGATAGCGGAGCAGATATTCGACCTCTACAACACGACGGATGACACGAAGCCCGTCTTTCCGCTTCCGAGCCGTGACGAGATGTGGTTCGAGATACACGAGCTGGGCGTGGCGATAGGACGGAAAGAAAACTTGTCCTACCACCAAGCAAGGCACTCCTTCGGAACATTCTTGATTTCGGAGGGCATCCCTACCGAAAGCACCGCCAAGATGATGGGGCACTCAGGTATAAAAAACACCCAACGGTATGCGGAGATTACGGACAAGAAAATTTCAAAGGACATGGACAACCTGATGGCGGTCAGAATGATGTACGGAACAGGCAAATGGTACAAAAGACAAGAATTCTCAAAAGAAACAGACATTGATAACAAGCAAATTGGAAAATGATTATGGAGCGTGGAATAATCGCAATCACTGAAAACGGGGCAGTCACTATGCCGACCGTTCCCGTCTGGATGACGCAGCAGGAGATGTCCGATGCGTTCAATGTGTTCGGCTGCCATATCTGCAAGGCTATTGCTGCCATTTACAAGAACAGGGAATTGTCGGAAGAGGAAACGGTGCAACACGTCCGGCAGGACGGCAGGATTCGCTATGACGTGTACAGCCTTGAAATGGTGATAGCCGTGGCGTTCAGGTTGCGAAGCCGGGAGGCAATGGCTTTCCGAAAGTTTATCGTGGAAAGGCTGTACACAGCAAGTCGTGAAAAGCCTGTAAATTTGTTCTTTTCGATGTCCGTAGCCAGCCCACGGTGTACGTGTTAGCTGTAAAGGATATAACATTACACGAAGAAAGCCAATGGTGGCAAATGAATTGCCTGACCATCGGCTTTCTTTGTTTTTGCACATTCAGATTTACGTTTACATGTGGTAAGCCTTCCTGTAGCCACTCATCAGCAGACTTTCGATGTCCGATTCCTTGTACAGAATTTTTCCGCCCAACTGGTAGTAAGACACCATCCCGTTGTTGCGGTAGTCCTGCAAGGTGCGGCGGCACACCTTGAGCCATGCCGACACTTCTTTGTCCGTCAGGAACTGTTCGTTACTTGACGAAGCCTTATGACTTGCGTCCATTCTTTCGATGCCTTCAAACAAGGCATCCAGTTTTCCGATGAAGCCGACTTCTAATTCACGGTCAGCAAGAATCAAGTCATTCATGATTTACAGTATTTACAATGGATTTAGTGGTATTTTTATCTTCTAGCTAAATAGTCCTGCCACGCCATGCGGCATCCTTGCGTCTGTCCTCCATGAAGCGGACGATGCGCTGCACATCCTCTGGCTTGTAGAAAATCTTGTGTCCTATCTGAGAGTAAGCCAGCGTGCCGTTGTCGCGGAGCGTCTGCAAGGTACGCGGACTGATGCGCAACCGTTGGCAGACCTCTTGGTTGTCCATCCAACGGCTGAGCCGTTTGCCTTCCCTCTTGCGAAGGATTTCATTCACCCGGTCAGACAGGCGGTTGAGCTTGCCGACCATTTCATCATACTTTTCTTTTGAGATAATTACTACATTCATTTTCTATACTGATTTTAGTGTTAATAATCCGTTTCGCCTACAAAGTAAATCCGTTATCCGCTTGTAACAATGGATTTGCAATGAGGTGGCAACTTGTGGCAGCAAGTGGTCGGGAGTGGCGTTATCCGCTTGCCATCAATGGCTGTTTCAAGTGTCCGTGATGCAAAGAAAAGCGAAGTCCGGCATAATCCAATCACTTTGCATCAGCGTGGCAGCATTTGGCGTTGTCGTGACACTTCGTGGCGTTCTTCGATTCCTAATGCCGTCCGAAAATATGTTCTTCAGGTTTTCCAAAAGCCATATCCTTAAATCCGCCCCGACCGCTCCAATTAGGCCCTTAAAATTCCCAATGCCCGTTTCATGCACTATGGCAAAACGGCGCAGCCTGAACCGTTCAGGCAATGCGTAAAGTGCAAAACCATACATTATTGCCCCACTCAATCCAATCCTTTGACTGTCTGTTTTATAGCTATTTCCTTTGCAACCGATAATCGGTCAAATGTGCGCACAACGACCAACATTGTTAAACACTAAATTCAAACAAGTATGAAGAAAAATTTAAGCAGCCAGAGTATGGATGCAACATTGCAGGATTTTTTAGGCAACAAACCGAGTTTGGAAACACCGAAGCCCGACCTCCAGTCTGCTGACACGCAGGAACAGGCAAGTAGGGCTGTGCAGGGAAAAGCAGATGAAGTCATGCCGGGACAGGCGGATGAAACTCCGCAGGTGGTACGCCGTATCAGCGGCAAGCAGCGACGGGCATCATTGGTGGATTACAAGAAGGAATTTCTCCGCGTGCCTACTATCGAAGACCGCAAGCCCGTGTTCCTCAGCCGTAGCACGCGAGATACCCTTGACCGCATCGTCCGCATGTTTGGCGAGCGCAGGATGAGCGTGTCGGGACTGGTGGAGAACATCACCCGGCAGCACCTTGCCACCTACGGGGAGGACATCGAGGCGTGGCGTAAACTCTGAGAATTAAGATGTGGATTGACGGGGTTCAATTCAGAGTTACCCTGAACCATTCCAACGGAGTTTCGAGGGGAGCAAGTTTGTGTTTCGGGCATACCGAAACCGCCTGCTCCCACTCCGAAACTCCGTGGAAGCTACATCCCGTTGGTCTATTATGTATGCACACTTTAATCATTAGAAATCAATGGAACAGAAACGGAAAACTGGCAACAGAAACAATGGAGGCCGCCCCAAGAAGGGAGCGGCAGACAAGCTGAAATACCGCCTCATGGTGAAGATGGCGACATCGGACTACTACACGCTGAAAGGCAAGGCACGGAGCGCAGGCATATCCGCCAGGGAGTTCCTGCGCCGTTGTATGAGGGACGGGCAGGTGAAGGAACGGCTCACGCCGGAGCATACGGATTATGTCCGCAAGCTCTGCGGCATGGCGAACGACCTGAACCAGCTTGCGCACAAGGCGAACGCTGCAGGTCTCGTCACGGTAGGGATGGGTGTTATATGTGTTTTTGTCCACAATATATACCCCAAATAAATAATGTAAAATCTTGGAAATTAAGATGAAAATATTATTTTTGCAAAGTCGAATAACCATTCACGAAAAAGCTTTGTAGGCTTGTTAGTATTTATTTTACGCTTAATTAAATTCGTATATGAATTACGATGAGTATTTGAAATGTGCTGAAAAACATCTGAAAAGTTGTCAACAGATTCTTGATGGATTAAAGAGTGATGTTGATAATAAAGAAGCATATTTAGATATATGGTATTTGTCTGGTTATATTATAGAAGGATGTACTGTCTATTCTGTGTATAAATTATATGGTTGGAATCCTCCTTCAAGTGTGAAGGACATAAAAACAAAGTATGACAAAAATTTTTCCCAAAAAACACGTTTAGACTTTTTTCATCATAGGTTAGATAAGAATACAAAAAAATTAGTGTTTCCCGAAGGACTGATAATTTATTCCATACAAGGCCATGATTTTCATTCAATAATAAGGGGGCTATTAAATGTTAATCCTACTTTTAGTGATTTCCCAATAATGGGCTCAGGTGAAATAGATAAGGACGTTGAAGTATTGGTAAATAATTGGAAACCTGATATAAGATATTGGTATAAAGAAGATGAATTAGAAGATATACCAAAATTAACATCAGACATACTGAAGCGACTTATTAATACATGTTATTCTTTGTATAATAAAATAATGATATTCGTATGATACATGTTATAGATTTAGCAAAAAAAATTCAAGCATATTTGCATGAAAGAGACTATCCTGACTTCAAAATTTTTATCAGGATTAATTTCTCAATTGATGTCTTTATATTTTCTGATTATGTAATTTCAGCACAATCAATTAAGGATGATTTTCTCAAAGAGATAACAGAAGACGAAAATAATGAAGATGATTTTTATCGTATAGAAAAAGATTGTTTTAATTTATCGTTTAAGGTTATTCCTTCTGATGAGAAGAATGATCCATTCTATTCTAATATCATAAACTTTGATGAGAAAATCATAATTGGGCCACGATATAGATTGGATTCATTGCTGAATAATGAAGACAAAGGAATAGAATTATCCACTAAAGAAATCCCTATAATAACATTTTATAGTTACAAGGGGGGGATGGGGCGAACAACGACTATGGTATCTTATGCTATGGATTTGGCAATTAATCAAAACAAAAAAGTTATTGTCATTGATTGTGATTTAGAGGCTCCAGGGTATCTTAATTTTTTCGATTTATCAGCAAATCAAGAATTAATAAATGGTACAAAGAATGGGCTTGTTGAATTTATGAGCGATTCTCAGATGCTTAATGAAAAAGGAAAAGATAAATTGGAATTAAGTGACTATATTGTAAATGTGGGAGACTCAGCCAAAGTTGATGATTCGGCTTTTGAAAATTTGAAAAATATTTGGCTTATTCCAGCAGGCAATCTAAATATGGATTATGAAGGGAATGGTGATGAATCAAACCTTTATGGTTATTTGGAAGGTTTATCAAAGATAAATCTGTCCAATACAGAAGTTGTAGTAAGTTGTTTTAAGCTGTTGTTTAAGAAAATTAAGGAAGCTTATAATCCAGATGTTATCTTACTTGATTCTCGTACAGGTTTTAATGACATATTTGGTACTGCAGCTTTTTATTTATCTTCATGTGTTGTCGGCTTCTTTGGATTTAGTCGACAAACGCAACCAGGGCTTATCAATTTAGTAAACAAATATTATTCAAAGGAAAACACATTTAAGATGATACTTGTGTTTTCAATACTTCCAAATGAAACTGACAGTCAAAAAATGGAAGATAAGCTATACAGTGAAGTTAATAAAATGATTGGGCGAAAAGGAACAGATGAAACAGATGAGGATAAAAAAGACGTTCCGATGTCATTTTCCCTTCACAGGAATCACAATTTGGAACAAATAGGTATTGGTGAAAAGCCGAACGACGATGCGTTTATTAAATTGGTAAAAGAAAGGAAGTTTGATGATTTTAATAGAATATTCCAACATATCAATGAAATATGTTTTCCTAAACTTTCGCAAAAAATAGAAGAAGATAATTTGAAAAAAGAAGGAAAAAATAATGGATTGCACTCGGCTGATTCTTCTAATGTTGATTATACAGACAAAACGCCGTCGATAATTCTAAGAAACGTCATACTACGTCATCTAAAGTCTGTATTTTCCAATATTAAATTGTTTGCAGAGGATACGAAAATAGAAGAACAACAATTTTTCTATAGAAAATGCATGCAAGATTTCTTTGAATCGGATAAATTTATTATAAAGGGATATAAAGGAACAGGAAAAACTTATCTTTATCGTGCTCTTGCCAATGATAATATTTCTAAAAATATTCAGAACTGGGCCAAATTACCTAAATCGAATGAATTTATCTTTATACAGATATTACCAGACCCTAAAAGTAACATTTTAACATTCCCATTTGAAACTATACGTTACAATACAATTGAGGAACCTGAGTATTATTTTAACTGCTTTTGGCAAATATACACTTGGAACTCTATTTTATGTGAGGATCGCTTTTCTACGATCAGGGCAGAAAGTAATTTATCTGATTTCATAAAACCGATTAAAGGAAATGAAGCTGCGTTGCGATTTGAAAAATTGATAAACAGAGGTATAGAAACCCTTGTTGTCATAGAAGAAGATTTGTATAAAATAAATAAACAACTTGAGAAAAATAATCAAAAAACATTTGTTTTATACGACCGGTTGGACAATTGTATAAATCCGCTACGTTGGAATAAAGCTGTATCTCCTCTCATTGAGTATTGGAGAAATAATTACAGAAAATATTCTAATATATTTCCGAAAATCTTTATTCGTACAGATTTGTTTAGACAAATAGAAGGAAATAATACAGAGCGTCTACAAGAAAACAGTATTAATATAGAATGGTCTATCGGAGAAGTTTTTGGATATTTCTTCAAATTAATTTTTTCTGATAGAGATGCAAGTCAAGCATATTGGGCAATAGCCCAAAAGCTCAAAATTAACGAAAGCTATATTAGCAATTGTTGCAAATCATTTCTTGCATTTCCATATAATCAGTTTAAGAGCCTGACTCGGGCAGAAATGACACCACTTGTTGAAATTTTCTTCGGGATGCAAGTTAATCCTGGGAATTCGAGATTGGGCCATCCTTGGGAATATTTTGAAAAGGAACTTTCAAATGCAGACAATAATTCTATAAGTTTGCGTCCTTTTATAAATACATTGGATGGGAATGCTGTTGATAAAGCTCTTGGACGCACCGAACGCTATGTCAAAGAAATTATTAGTCCTAGTATCTATGCGTCAAAAGATGTGCGTGAGAAGGCTACCGAAAGTTATTTTGAGGATTTAGCCAAAGATCCGTTTAGTAAGGATTTATTAAAACTAAGGGATTTTATAAAAAGTGATAAGGGCAAAGATTTCAAATACAAATCGTTGACGGAAACGCAATATGCAGATTTACTAAGAAACGTTTTTGCCTTAATTCAAGATAGTGAAGTCGTAAGAAATGAAAAGGATTTGGACAATCTGATTACAGCTAATGGCATCATGGCAAGGAAGCCAACTAGCCATGGAATATATTATGTATTTGCTCCTATATACTTTTATTCTTGGGGACTTCAGAATGGAGATTTAGAGAAGGAAAGTAAACTGGGATACAGAAAGGACAATATAAATCGCAAAAGAGATCCAGAAGAAGGTGTAGAATATCATGGACATGTAGAAAAGAAAACTTTCTATACTGGTTATAGCTTTTATGTTGCTGTTCCAAATGATAACGAAAATCTTAATGTGCAAAGTTTTAAAATAGAAAACAAGCCACTGGATATAAATGAAGGTGATAATATTATTTTTGCTGTGTTTTCAGAACCTAACTATTCCAAGAAAGGCGAACTATTTTGGAAGGTAAAGGAAATATCCTTAGACGAATGATTAGAATTTGAATATGCAACAAAATATTTTCGATGGCGATAGCTACAAAGCTCAGTTTGCGGCAATAACCTATCGGCGACTAATGAGTCGTCGATGGGTTACACATGCAGATGTGATGGCAGAGTTTTTGAGGCTTGATTCAGCAAAAGATTTGCCGTACGAGATTTCTAGATGTGACCATATAGGGGAACTTCGTAAAATATTTCCCATAGTATGCCGAGCTCTTAAGGGACAAGAGGGTAACGATTGTATAGAAGAATCTGGAAACAATCGAAACAAACGTTTCCGCTATGTGGGAAAAGACGATGACCCATTTGTGGGGATGCAGAAAGCAATATTTCGGAAAGACCTTGATGACTATTATCAATTTTGCCAAGATTCAGCAGGATTTTTCCCGAGTTCATGGATCGAGCACTTCTTTGACAGGACCCTCGACCTTTTTGCAATTAAAAAGAAAAAGGAACAAGGACATGAACTAATAGGATCTGGCATGACCCGCCCGCACAAGAATATCGAATGGTTGCCATTCATCTATGAATGCATATGTGACCACAAAGTTTTGCGGATGACTTATCATGAGAAATATCAAATTGCCAAGTCTGTAATTTTTCATCCGCACTATCTTAAAGAGTTCAATGAACGATGGCATATATTTGGGAGCATTGAAATAACGGAATCCGGATCGGGCGAACTGTCAATAAGAGAAGGGCAAAATATTCCCTTGGACAGAATAGATGAAAAACCTGCAATCGTTAATGACATTGAATATCTTCCACCAGACAATATCAAATATCCAGAATACTTCGCCGATATCGTAGGTGTGACTCATGAGAAAAATGCAAAGCTATATGATATTATTGTCCGAATACATGATAGATATATGTTCGGCTTAGTAGAGACTAAACCAATACATCGCACCCAAAATACGTTAATAGACTTTGATGAAACTCTCGGTTATGGTGAAGTGCAGATGACTCTGAGACCGAATAATGAATTTTTCGGGAGAATACTGCAATTAGGGCACGATCTGGAGATAGTAAGCCCGAAAGAAGTACGGGATGATATCGCACGTCGTATCAATAAAATGAATATGAGGTATGTAGAATAATCCTATCAACTTATCCTGAGAAGCAATGATATTAGTGATCATTGCTTCTTTTTATATTTCATCTGATATGGTACGGTAATGACGCAATTGATTCCTCAGTCAAGGAATCATTCTCGTCGATATAATCCTTTGGCATAAAATAGAAAGTCCATACATTTGCATCGTCAAACAAGACAAAGCGCTCTTTGAAATGGCGATAATGACAGCATCTGTTCGCTTTGCATGAGGGACTGCATGAATCAGGTATAGACACTGTGTTTATTTTTAATTATTAATGATGTTCGAGTTCGCATAGAAGATCCAGACTCGAAGCTCCGAGGTTTATCCAAAGAGAAAAATAGACCTTCTTAATCGTAAACTTCTAAAACTATGAAGAAGAACGAAACCACTAGCACAGTTAACGGCGCATCTGCAGCAAGCAGCGCCCAGTCTACAAACTCATACATGCAGTACACTCAGTACCGCAATCGTCAAGCTCACGGATGGGCGGCGGAAGATGCCAATGCCATGGCCGACCGTCTTGCGGGGAAAAGAGTGGAACAAGTCGGAAGGGATAACAGTTGCAACGGCGCAGATCGGATTGTGAATGGTGTGCAGATATCGACAAAGTATTGTGCTACCGCACAAGATTCTGTCAATGCCGCGTTTCAAGACTGCCGTTACCGTTACAGCGGCATGAAGCTTGAAGTGCCGAAAGACCAGTATGATGAAGCTGTTAAGTTGATGGCGGACAAAATTCGTAGTGGTCAAGTTCCGGGTGTAGCGGACCCTGCTGCCGCATGTGATATGGTGGTAAAAGGTAACTGTACCTACAACGAAGCTAGGAATATTGCCAAGGCGGGCAACATTGACTCCATCAAGTTTGATGTGAAGACACAGGCCGTCACATGCGGACTAACCTGCGGTATGTCGTTCTTGTTGACCTATGTCAATAGTGTACGAGATGGCAAGACGCATAAAGAGGCTCTTAAAGAGGCATCTTCCCAAGCGGCTAAAAGTGGGGCTACTGCTATGGTTGTGGGAGTTGGCACTCAGCAATTGCTACGCACCGCTGTCGGTCGTAGTATGGCAGCCTCTGCAACACATGCATCACGTACTGTGGTTAACGCTGCGTGCAAGACCCAACTTGGCCAGCAGGTAGTGGAGAAAACAGCATCCGCTCTTGTTGGGAAACAGATTGTAGGGCAGGCAGCCAAGAATGTCTTGACAAAAGGTATGCGTACCAACATGGTTACTGGTGGCGTGATGCTTGCGGCGCAAACGATACCGGATGCCGTTAAGGTCTGCCGCGGAAAAATGTCTTGCGGACAATTCTGTGAGAACACGGCCAGCAATGCGGCCGGACTTGGCGGCGGTTATGCCGGAGCTACAGCCGGTGCAGCAATCGGTACAGCCATTTTCCCCGGTGTAGGTACAGTTATCGGTGGTATCATCGGTGGAAGCGGCGGTGGTGTGGCCGGGTCAAGCGCTATGAGAGGTTTGTGTTCTTTATTCCATAAACGCAAGAGATGAGAAGAAAGCCTCATACGGTTATAACAACGAAGCGCAGGCTTATTCCTGTAAAACCAACAAAGAAACGAGATTATGGTTATATGTCCAAGACCTACTAATAGTGCTTCCATAGTGTTAGCCCTTGCTACACTTATAGCTACAGCACTGCTTTCAAAGAAGCGCAATTGGTGATAGTATTCTTTGATAGATCGCTGTCATATTGAGCCATAACCCTCTTTTCCAAAAGAGGATACTATTGTAAATCTTGTAGGAGCATAATCATCTCCTGCAAGATTTAAGTTTTATAAAACTCTTAAACTTCCTGACTTTGGAGAAGAAGTTAGCAGTAATATTTCGGGAGTAACCCGAAAGGTTTTGAGTAACTCAAAACATACCTTGCTGCTGCCACTTTTCGACAGTAACCGAAAAGCTTTCGGGTAACCCGAAGGACCCCTTGCTGATTTCTCGTGAAATCAATAATCCGTCTGCAAACGGATTGGAATTTGTGCTGTTATTCTGACCTCCTCAGAGCATCGTTTTCCGATGCCCAAGCTGCCCAAAAGAAGAACGGGAATGAGGGGATGAGAGGATTTAAGAAAGTAGTTATATCTGCATGAATGCCTGCAAGCCTACTTGAATGTGGGTCTGCTGAGTGATAATACGTATGAACATACACACGCTGGTCTGCAAGCCTGCCCGCGCTCCAACCTGCCTGCCGTCCATCCTGCCATCCGGCTTGCTTGCCGACTAGCCTGCCGGCAAGCAGGCATACAGGCAAACCTGCCAACAGACCGCTCCGCCAACAGGCAGGCTTAAATATAATATGAAACGGGATGGGATTAAAAGGGACAATGCTTTTGGTTTTCAGTCGCAAGATGAGCAACAAATGTACAATAATGAAAAGAGGTTCGATTTTCTCTATTTTTCAGAGGAGTAATTTTGGCAATGAGAGAGAAAAATACTACTTTTGCAAATGAGGAAAGCGTTCTTTTGATTGATGCAGAACATTGCAGAATAGAGAAGCCCGCTGGTTTCCAAGTCGTTACCTGTTAAGCTGACAATCTTTGTAAGTCCTTTGTTTTCAACAAGTAAGAAGAAACGATATGTCTTGCCATGTGGACCGTGGGGTTGAACGACAGACCGGCGTGTTTGGTAACCTGTCGCAACGACATGTTCAGCGTCTTGTAGTTACCTTTGAGCGGAAAGACCTTGCCACCCGACAGGTGCATATCCTTATAACGGTCGTATATCTTCTCGGCCACGGGTAAAAGTTTTACCCGAAACTGTGTACCCGTCTTCTGACGCTTGTCGATGATCCAACGAGCTCCGTTGTCGTCCGTATGGATGTCCGCATGGGTAAGTTTCGCCACGTCCGCATGGCTCAGGCCTGTAAAGGCGCAGAAGACGAAGACATCCCGGTTGATGCCCGTCCGGTAGTTGGGGAGCTTGACGTCCATCACGGTTCGGGATTGAACAGATGTAACGATTCGATTTATCGGGTCGTTACATTTTTTGTATAGGATGACAGGTAACGAGAAGGCAACGGTTTATTTTCAGTTAATTGCGCTCAAATACCGCATTTCAAATAACCTACTGCAAGCAAGATAGGAAAAATTTTCCGACTGGGCAAATTTCGGAATAGTCTTTGTCAATGTCAAGTCCCGGAGTGATTTGCTTCGGTATCTAATAAAAAGTTTTTTGGGATCTGTCCTCCGCTTCAGACCTCAGCGAAACAGCGTTGTAGTTGTCTACAATGCTGTTCCCTTTTTGTTTGGCATACATTTGTAATACAAATTTATTAGTGGTTGATTCCTTTAATATGAGACAATAAGCTATGCAACCAGATGAATTTGGCTGGTTGCTTGGTTCATCATATCATCTAATTCTTGCCACCGGTTTTTTTTGCTGCATTTGGCTTGGTTGCCTCTTCGTACTTTCCAACAACATATTCAACTTCTTTTTTAGAGTATGCGATAACTGAAATATCGTTTGTTTATCAATATAAGACGGACGACATTTTCTACAATCTTATTAAATTTTGAGCATTTGATTTATACTTAAAATCCATTCAGCTTTTGAATACCATACCATGTACATACTCTCCATAAGATGCTGTAACTAATGAATCATATAGTTGTTTTATTTCTAATAGCAATTTATTTTCCATAACAATATTATATTTATTTGATTTTTTGCGCCCGCCTTAATTCTTTGAGCGGATTTTGGTCATATACTTGTTTTAGCTTGTACAGATCCGTATTAGGTTCGATAATAGCTTGTCGATAGCTGACATAATATCCTAATAACATATCGACATAAGAATTTCCGGTATGATATGATTTGCTAAAATCATTTTTATGAATAATATTCAACGCCATTTCCCATTCTTCGGATGATACATTTTCCTTGCAAGCACAAAAGGCTTTCCACCATGCATGTGTCGACGCATTGCATATTGAATCATTTCCTAAAATTTCAATAGCCGTTTTCTTTCCTCCATTTTCAAGCCCCAGCCATTCGAAGAAATAACGATAAATAATCATGGTTTCAGGCATCTCAAGGAGCTTATGGTACTCTTCGATATTTTCGCCAAAGGCTTTCATGAAAAATGATGTCCCCTTGCCTATTTTACCTTTTGTACTATTAAGAACAGCTTGAATAGCCCGAATATACTTGCGATTCCAGTATTTGCCAATATAGTCCCGGTTGTGAGAAAAATCTTCGTCCATATCCGTAGTACGACGGATTGGATGGTATTTCATGGGGAAAGAGTATATGCTCACATTTAGCCTATCACACAATTCTACATTGATTCTTAATCGATGGTATAAATCATCTGGGTGATCATCAAAGTTATATAACAAGTAGTTGGAGAAGTCTTTCAGTCCAACCTTGCTGCTCATTTCAATTGCACGAGTATATTGTGCTTCTGTTTTTATATTATCGAAAGCTATTCTTAATGGGCGTATTGCGATTCGGCTTAATTGCTTAACATTCTCTTCTGTAAATAAACGAGCATCTACACCTTGGTTAAAATCGACATAGCGATGACGAGGAGCAGGTTTGAAATGTTTTTCGTAGATATCTTTTATTTCGTCATATGCGGCAAGAAGATGTTCTTTTGTAGTTGTAAGAAGCTTATTGATCTTATATCTTTCGAAAACGATTTTATACACCTCGAATGATTCTTCGCCTTTTAATTTTTGGTAGAACTCCATAATTAAAGACTGGGCTTTTCTAATATTTGCCCGTTCGTTAATCACTGGGGTAGAGCGTAAATGAGCAATGGATAATGCAAGCAAATTCGGTTGAATAAATTTAGCATCTTTACCAAATCCGCAAGCTATAATATCATCAATAATCGTATTGAACTCCGAAGAGGCCAATATGTTATTATCCATTAATAAAAGGTCTTTTTGATCACCATATTGCTTTCGGGTTTCTTCGATTCTTTCTCGAAGCGGAATATAGGAGTTATATACAGGCTCTAATTTGGGAACTGCGCAAAATGGGCATTTTCTTATACATCCACGTGTGGTATATCCATAATACGCATTGTTCATTGGGTATTTGTATTCAATTTCATCGAGAATTGAATAGTCCAAAGGTAAATTATCTATGATGAGGTGATTTCCTTTATCCAATTGTCCGGGTTTATTCAGAATCCCCTCAAACGGTTTAATCCCGGTTGCCTCATAAACCTCCTTTGCTTGGATGGTGGCTAATACACCTCCTACCATCATATTTTTGGTATCCTTAACCAGTTTTTTTGCAAAATTGATAGTGTCGATAGTAATTCTCCAATAGAATGTGAACAAAGTTGTTACGAAAACACGGTCCCATTCCGGTTCTTTTTCCCAGCTTTTCTTCCAATAACAATCTTTAAACTGATTGATTTTGTCTGTCAAAAGAATTTCCATATTTGTAGAGCTAATCGGGATTTGAGATAAGAAATCCTTTCGTTTTGTACGAATATACTCTACAAACAAATCTTTGTAAAGATTCCAGTTAACGCTTTCATCTATTTTATAGAACTCATCGATACATTTACTGGCGATGCGCTCTATAACAAACTGTTTTAAATCTCCTTTATAGAAAACGACTTCATGACCTAACATTTTATGATAGGTCGATAATTTCATAAGTCCGATTGGTGGATACTTATTTGAGTAGTTAGGCTCTATAAGTAGTATCTTTAACTTTTTTCGTGGTCTTGCCATTATGCTTCTATAAGTTCTCTTATAGCTTTTCGTTGTAGTTCTCTAATTAATTTATCCTGTGAAACCGGACAGTTCTTTTGATACGACATACATACCTTGCGAATCAATGCCACTTGATCTTTGGTGTAATGACTATTCAATATCTCAAAGCTGTCAATTTCTGGCTTAACCTGCGGAGTGGGGATTGATATAGGTTCAGATGCAGGTACATGCGCTATTTCTTTCGTATTCGTGTTGGCTTGTATATCTTTGATTCGCCGTTTATATGATTCCAATACTTTCTGTGCTACCGGATTGGTTGCATTTTTGGACTTGGCGATACTCTCAAGTTTTTTATTTGCCTCGTTTAATTGTTTTTGAGCATCATCGAAGCCTTCTGACGTGGGTGCTTGTATTGTTTTATAAGCGTCAATATATCGTTCAACGGCTTTCTTAGTATCATTCGCTAAATGATATAATTTAACCAAGCCATCGAAGAAATCTCGGATTTGGCACTTTAGACATTCGGCTTCTGGGGTAGGAGCCAATCCATCACGGGCACTATTTAGTTTGATTTTTTGATTTGCAATATGGATTTCACCATAAAAGTATTTATTACCGCGGGTTTCATTGCGAGGGAAATATGTTGTTAACATATCAGCCTCTCCGACTTGAATATTATGTTTTCGGAGCCGAAACTGACTGTTTGTATCTGATACGGGAATTGCTTTGGTAAAATCGGTCAAGGCATACCAGCCCCATGCTAACAATCCGTATGTATCATCTTTCAACGAAAAATATTCTAATCCGTTGATTATATCATTTGTTCCAACGACACGTAACCCGTATCGTTTTTCTATCGCCGTGCCGTTAATTGAGATTGGAAAATGTCCAACATTCTTTTGTAGATATTCATACTCCCCTGACACACTGGTCATAATCAATTGATTTCTAAATTGAGCTGAATAATCGACAGGGGCAACTTCCCTTAAATAATCTGCAATAATGTCTTTGCTCAACAACGATGGATATTGTAAATCAATATCGTATAAAGTAACTATGAAATAATGGTCATCTTTATTTTCATTGTATAAATTGCGAGATGACGCAGAGTCGATTACATCCGTGGCATCGCGTTTATCATTTTCGTCATTAAGAATCGCCTTGATTTTATCAATATCGAAAACAATTTCCGAAGCAAGTTCTTCTCCTTTGTAGGTTGTTTTAAATGATAATTTTTTACAGAAATAGCCGCCAACTAATCGACCAATGCCGAACTGACCTGCGGATGATTCTCCATCCTTATCGGAATCTGCGATATCCAGCAAAACGGATTCGACTCGTTCTACGGGTATGCCAATGCCATTATCCCTAATTTCTATAAACCTCTTGGCAGAGTCAATAGTAATAGAAATTCTACCATCGGTTATAGCTCCTAAAATACCGTGATTGACGGCGTCATTGATAGCATCTCGTGCATTTTGAACATATTCACGATAAATCAACTTCTCATCCCCATACATTTGGAACATGAGCATGTTTATCAATCCTTTACCAATGCGGGATTTATGTGTTTTCAGCTCTGTCATAGTTTATACTTTATCCGTTGGGGAATTGTTTGTATGTCGGCCTTGGGAATTTAATATTTACAATCGATCGTAATGCTGGATTGGAAATAATATATTCCCCGGGAGATAATCTCGTCATCATATTTTGATAGACTTTAGGTACGTATTTGTAATCGGCTTTTGATATTTCGATCGCATTAGTCCGTCCATATGCATGAGTAGAGCAATTACCCTTAACTCGATCGTGTATGGCACTTCGGAATTGCTCCACCGAAAATAGGATAATGCCTAATGATCGGCCTCGCTCTGTAATTTCCAATAATTGCCGTAAAATTGGGGAGTTTTTCGGAATATCGTTCGAGGCATATTTATTCAATTCATCAACGAATAAAATTACCTTATCGGGAATATTATCACGGTCGGCACCCAATTTCATTTCATATATTGCGCGGGCTACACTCCCGAAAACGAAACTTTGAGAGTTCTCGTCCAATCGGGCAATATCGATTACCATAACCTGATCAGCCGTCAGATTGTGCTGAATCTCGCTTGTGAGGTCTACTTCTCCTACGTTATCATGTATGACTTTTGAGAAAATATCATTCTTGATCGCTTTACTAACGCATCTCTTAAATTTTCTCCAGCTGGTTACTTGAATTTCGTTCTTTACACCTCCATTGGCAGCAGTTTTTGTATATTCATCCAGCTTATCCTGAAAATCTTTCCAATTATTCACACCGGCAAAACACCCTTCTCCATTTATGACATAATTGACGCAACTTTCCAAAGTTCCAGTGCTATCATCTTCATTGGCCAATAATAAATCCAATTTATCTTGAGATTTGTCATAGGTGAATTTATATGTAAAGGCTTTGTGATTTTTCTTTTGTCGTTCAACGTCTTGAGGGTGAGCGTATGATTGCGCATGTTGCATCATTTCGTCCTTTGTGTAAGGATAGTAATAGCGAACATTCTTAAAGGGTTCTATTGATAACCCTAAATCTGCATATATCTTTTTATCTTTCTCCGGTAGGTCGGTATTCACTTCATCAATGGCCATAAGATCTCGTCCTTTGACATTGAAAAACACAAGAGCCACACTACTTCCGTTTATATCTTTGAATTTATGCTGAATTGCATTAAGGAGAAACATTGAATAAGATGTTTTTGCCGCTAATCCTGAAATACCGGATATATTCAAATGCGCTCCGTCTGGTCCAATTAGAAAGTGAGAATTAAGCTCTACTTTAACTTTTTTGGCCGCATTGCCTTGATACATTTCCAAATAACCGCACACCAAAGGATTTTTTACATCATTTAGTCCTAAAGCCGTTCGAATATCTTCTTCGTCACAAAGCGATACTTGTTTGCCATCCAGTACTGGGGTATAAATATCATCAGTATTGCAAACAACCTTTGCTTTTACATAATTCATTCCAAGCCGATTCATTTGCCCAATAGAATCAGCGGTATCACCAAAATTACTTGATATAAAATTAGTGAAATGGCTCGCAGCATCCGTTACATGCGTAATTTCTTCAATAACTCCATATGTAATAGATTTATTGTTATTAGAGGATACATGTTCAACTTTAACTATGTCGAACGGGCTCAAAATTTGTCCTTTATCTGTCCAAAAATAGAAATTATCAATTGTAGATGGCATCTTTTCAGTTGCTGATACCTTTCCAATAACCTGCAACATATTTAGAATAAATTTAATATTATATTCGAGTCCACATATTTCGATTTGCAAAACAATTCTGTCAAGAAAATTGGATATAGGTGATTTGCCCAGCGCGTATCAACGCCATAGCAAACTGGATAGGCTTCTCGAATTAAGTTTGCACTTATCATATCCACCTTGTCTGTTTCCAATTTGTCATTTTCATCCATCAAGACCATTTCGCACTTTACGATGTCAGAAAAATGTGTTTCTCGAAAATCGTGGTTGCGTAATCGCACATACCACACGGCAAAATATGATTTTCCACCTTTGTGGTCTGATTCATAACGGTAAACCTTAGTTCGTTCGTAAGGGTCTAAATTTGCAATCGTTTTAGATAACCGATTCCCTTCGAAATCCGGTAACAACTCAGGGTCGAAGAGTTTTGAAACGCCAACTACATGCTGATAGTTGCTTCTCAAGTTATCCCATTGAGTTCTATTTAAATTTGAGAAACTCGGATTATATTCCAAAGAACCATCTTTAATCAACCATGATTCATTATGCAACCTTCCTGCTTTACATAATCTTTCAACCATCAATTGTTCCTCATCGGTCATTTCGTTCTGAATACATGCAATGCCCCGATGTTTATAATTATCCCTGCCTTGTTCTTGTGGATTAATATTAGTCCTGTACAAAAGCAATTTATTGACGCCTAATTGCAAATCTTTTAATTTCGATATTTTGTCAATTACTTTAGAGTTAATAGTTTCACAAAATGACCGGCAAAAATTTTCACCACCATCGTCATCATCATAATCATCGGGCATTGCCATAACAATTTTGCTATTCAGTTGCCAGCATTTAAAGGTATCGCGATCTTTTCGCTCGCAACACCCGACGATAATTTGTCCTGCAATGATTGGAAAAATCTTTTTACCAATACCGATGTCATCTATTTTGAAAGTATGCCGTGATCCATCCAAAAAATATCGAAAAATGGGTGGCGGAACTTTGGATGACTTGAACAAATATGCGACGGATACTGTTTTTATACGAGAATGATCTGTTTCCGCGAATGTACTTTTAGTAGCATTTGCGATTGTTTTATCATCATAATTATAGGCAATAGTGTCATTATCTACCGAATCAAGACATATCTTTTTTGTCTTGAAGCATTGATATTTGCCCTTTCCTGCCTGTTCTATGTAGTCGAGAATCATTCCCATATTTTATTCCCAGTCAGATTATAGCTGCGTTATCTATTTTAAAATTTAATACTCATACAAAATTAAACAATTTATGTCAATTATCAGGCATTCTAATAGTAAAATACATTCTTAATCTGCCTTAATTTTTTTGAGTTGTTGTTCGAAATGTTTTGCTGCTTGCTCATTCAGCCGTACTTGTTCATCATGCACAGCTTTCTGCTTTACTACTTTTTCAAAAGCTTCTACATCTTTTTTCATTTGGCGGATTTTGACTTTGTCGCGGTGTAATTCGAAGATTTCTTCCAGTTCAGCAATGCGGCGGGGTAGCGCTTCGCCTTTCATTTTGATATAGCGGTATTTCAGGTCGTTGTCAATGCGGTCGTAGTTGGGTTTGGCCGTCCAATACAGCATCGTACACAGCAGCACGATTGTCGTCATCATGCCTATCATTGCCCAGAATACTCCTTTTGATTCAATGGCAGGCGATATTCTGTGCTGTACGATTCTCGGCGGCAGTTCGGCGGGGATTTTGATTGCCTCGACAGATGCTTGCAGATTATCGATACCGGTTTGCGTTTTGGTATAGTTCTGCTCTTTGCTCTCCAATCGTCCGGCAAACTGGATTATTATCGCCTGATGCCGTTCTTGTTCTGTATATACGATTTGCTCCAATCGTTGCGACAAGTCATTGTCACTTGATTGATTATTGTTTGCTGTTTTTGCCGATAGTTCGGTCTTGATGGTTTTGACCATCGTCTTTTTGAAGTCCTCATACATTTCGTAGGACATCATATTATTCTCTTTCATGGTTGTAT
>OKWJ01001071.1_pt1 | contig 23229 bp, 18 predicted proteins | sample 1607121 | NCBI WGS metagenome assembly OKWJ01 (sample SAMN04414080, study PRJEB24778) | human gut metagenome | material: faecal | host: Homo sapiens | reverse complement strand
ATGAGCCGCTTTGATTATTCCGATTCCTTGTGAATGCAAAGGAACCGTTGTTTTGCCGGCAAAGGCCGATTGAAGAAGTGCTTCAAAAAATCGCCGCAGACATGATTCTGCCTGCGGTGATTCGGACACTTTGGTTTCACATTAGACGCAAACAGACTGCCGCACTATAGATAAAGTGCAATTGTGCGCGAACGATAATAAACAATAGATTGCCGCAAAAGCATGAAAAGTCATATTCTTAATCCCAATTCTCCTCGGAGGGATCCAACGGAGAGAGGCTGCTTTCAGGAAAAATCGTCAGCTTCTCGACCAAACGGACTTTGTTCGATTGAAGCAGTGCCTGAGCCTGCGCACCTGTCAGCGTCAGTTTAACTCCGTATATGCGATATCTGCCTTGCTCCATTGCTTGTTTCAACATGACAAAGTTATCATGGGATTCCTGCAAGTCAGCCAAGTCTTCTGCCAGCTGGAAGTCTGTGTCATCGTTGCTGTAGGAGCTTCCGGGGACTTTAATATCGGATGTGTCTATATCCTTGCCGAATGTGTCAACAGGGGGCTGCGTAACGAAAGGCTCAATAGTCTCATCATACATATAAGACTCCCGGATTTCCGCAACCTGCTGATCATAACTGTCCAACTCGGAACAGATGCTGTCGTAAGTGTCCGCATAACACTCGGCGGCAAGCTGCGCCGCCGTTTTGCCTTCACAGTCGAGATAACCGCCGTACATCGGGTCGTCAACGCCTTCGGTTATACAGTCGTATACTTGAGTGAAGCCGCTGCAGCCGGTGAAGAGCTGCGTAAACTCCTCCGTTGTAACACTGTCGAGCGAGACAAGAACGGTATAGGTCTTGTTCGGGTTTTTGCTGAATTCTTTGTAACATGACTGCGCATATTCAATGCGCTCCTGCGTGTTGTGAATCATTTGGTCTTCCGGGTCTATGCGCTTTTTAAAGGCCTTGTAAAAGAAGAACACGCCGACTGCCAATGCCGCCGTAAGCACAACGGCAAGGGCTGAAATGAGAAATTTGCGTTTTGATTTCATAAGATTTAACCTCCTGTCATGAAATCGTCGAGCGGGGGAAAAACAATGCCGTGAGCGGACAACCGAAAGATTGTTCGGCGGTAAACACGAAATTACGCGGAGAAAATCAAATGCGCTGTCCTTGCTCCTTCCCAGTATAACACATATACCCGATATTTGACAACAAAAAACAAGGCATTAATAAAATATATTTACTGCACAACAGAAATATTTCAACGGATATTAAAACGCCAAAAAGAAAAATCACCGCAAACATGATTCTGCCTGCGGCGAAAATATCAAAAGCAAAAAAAGCGGAACAATCATTTTCAGCGGGCAAACTGACTCTCGTAAAGGTTTTTATAAAAACCGTCGGCGCGGAGCAATTCATCATGAGTTCCGCTTTCGACTATGCGCCCGCTGCGCATAACAAGGATAATATCCGCCTCGCGAACGGTTGAAAGCCTGTGCGCAACGATAAAGCTTGTTCGGCCGTGCATAAGCTTTGCAAAAGCATCCTGAACGAGAAGCTCCGTGCGCGTATCAATGGAAGAGGTAGCCTCGTCAAGAATCAGCATCGGGGGATTCAAAAGCATAACGCGCGCAATGCAGAGGAGCTGCTTTTGCCCTTGGGAAAGGCTGCCGCCCGCTTCGTCAAGTACGGTGTCGTAACCTTTCGGAAGACGCATTATGAACCCGTGCGCGTGACAGGCCTTTGCGGCGGCGATGATTTCGTTTTCCGCTGCCTGCGGCCTGCCCATTGCGATGTTTTGCCGAACGGTTCCCGCCTGAAGCCATGTTTCCTGAAGAACCATGCCGAATTTTTTGCGCAGCTCATGGCGGGGCATGGAACGGGTTTCCACTCCGTCAATAAGAATTTCACCTGAGTTAACGTCATAGAAACGCATGAGCAGGTTTATAAGCGTCGTTTTGCCGCAGCCCGTCGGGCCGACGATTGCAACGCGCATTCCGCTTTTTACCTCAAGCGAAAAATCGCGGATCAGCCCCGTGCCGGGCGTGTAGGAAAAACAAACATTGCGGAAGCTGATATTGCCGGTGCTTTCAGCCTTTTCATTGCGTTGAGCAGGGTTCGGCGCAGCAGCGGTATCGACTTCCGCAGGGGTGTTGATAAGCTCAAACAGCCGCGCCGCACAGGCAAACGCGCCCTGCAATTCCGTAATAACTCCGGAAATTTCGTTGAACGGCTTTGTGTATTGGTTGGCATAGCTTAAAAAAGCGGAAAGTCCGCCGACGGTCAGCCCGCCCGCAAGCACGGAAAATGCGCCGGAAACGGCAACCCCTGCATAGATAACGGCGTTCACAAAGCGTGTACACGGATTCGTGAGAGATGAAAAGAATACGGCACGGAGGGAAAACTTTTGCAGCTTCTCGTTAACTGCATTAAAGCGTTCTTCTGCGCGGGCTTCGTACGAAAATGCACGGATGAGCTTTTGTTCGCCGATAAATTCATCAATCAGCGCAGTTTGCTCTCCGCGGGTCTCGCTTTGTTTGCGGAACATGGAGTAGGTTCGCTTGGAAATAAAGCTTGCGACCGCAAGCGAAAGCGGCGTCACGGCAACAACAACAAGGGTTATCAGCGGGTTGACGGTGAGCATGAACACGAGTGTGCCGATAATGGTCATAATCCCCGTGAACAATTGGGAAAAGCCCATCAAAAGCCCGTCCGCAAGCTGATCGGCATCGCTGAGCATACGGCTCACGGTTTCGCCCGCCGGGTGCGAATCAAAATAGGCGAGGGGCAGTTTTTGAATGCGGCGGAATGCTTCTGCACGGATATTGCGAACGCAGCCGTAGGTTATGCTGTTGTTGCAAAGGCTCACAAGCCATTGAGAAAGTGCGGCTCCCGCCGCAGCTGCACCGAGTTTCAGCAAAAACGGTGAGATCTCGGCAAAGTCAACCCTTCCCGCGCCGATGATGCAGTCAATAATTCTTCCGGCGAGAACGGGGATCAGAAGCGTTAAAAACACATACACGAGCGATAGCCCGAGTGAAAGCGCGAATTTAAAACGATAAGGTTTCAGCCGGCGCAAAAGCTCCGCAGCGGTGCCGCGTCCCGCTGAATCGAGTGTAAAACGTAATTCTTCTGAGTGCGCAGATTTTCCTTTTTTGTTTAAACCGTTTTTGCTCATTTTGCCGCATCTCCTTCGGGTGTGTTGTTCGGAATGCTAAGCTTTGCCGCTTCGTCAGGGAACTGGGAGGCATAAATCTCGCGATAAACAGCGCAATTGCGCAAAAGCTCTTCATGCGTGCCCTGTCCGACGGCGCGCCCTTCATCAAGAACGATTATGAAATCCGCAAACATGACCGAGGCCGCGCGTTGGGACACTATGAAGGTCGTCGGCGCGGGGGAAAGCTTTCGAATTGCGGCGCGGAGTTTTGCATCCGTCGCAAAGTCCAGAGCGGAAGCACTGTCGTCAAGAATCAAAATTCTTCCGCCGTGAACAAGGGCGCGCGCAATGGACAGCCTTTGTTTTTGCCCGCCGGAAAAATTGCTGCCGCCGCGCAAAACGGGTTCATCAATGCCGTTCGGCTTTGTGCGGACGATTTCCGCCGCCTGAGCGGTTTCAAGTGCCGAAAAAAGCTCCGCTTCGGAGGCATTCGGGTTGCCCATTAAAAGGTTGCTGCGGATCGTGCCTTCGAAAAGCACTGCTTTTTGAGGAACAACGGAAACTGCGGAGAGCAGTGTGGCGCGGTCGTATTCATCCGCATTCACGCCGTCAATAAGCACCTGCCCCTTTGTTGCGCTGTAAAAATGCGGAACAAGGTTCACAAGCGTGCTTTTTCCGCTGCCGGTGCCGCCGATAACGCCCACGGTCTGCCCGGGTTTTGCAAAAAAGCTTATGTCGAACAGAGCTTCCGCTCCGGCGTTTTTGTATTCGAACGATACGTTTTTAAATTCCACACTTCCGCAGGGCGAACCGTTCGCAGGCAGCTTATTGCCGCCGTTCGCACCGCTGTCAAGCTGCATGACTGCCGCAACTCTGTCGGCACAGGCGAGGGATTTTGTGATGGTTATGAACAAATTGGCCATTTTTATCAGTTCAACAAGAATCTGCGCCATAAGATTATACAGCGCAACGACCTGCCCCTGAGTCAGAGAGCCGGAATTAACTCGAATTGCACCGCTTTGCAAAAGAATTATAACAGCGGCGTTGATAATTATCAGTGTGAGCGGGTTCATCAGCGCGGAGAGTTTGCCAGCGTTGATTTGAAGGCCGAGAAGCTTTTCGCTTCGCCTGTCAAACGTCCGAATCTGCTCTTCCTCGCGGCAAAAGGCACGCAGAACACGAACGCCCACAAGGTTTTCGCGCACGGTGCCGGTCACGCTGTCCAACTCCGCCTGAACTTTTCGGTACTTCGGGATGGATGCCAGCATGATCGAAAAAACAACGGCGCAAAGCAGCACTATAACGCCCGCAAAAATGAGTGCGCAGCGTGTGTCGATTGTGAACGCCATTATCATTGCACCGAAAACAACAAACGGGGAGCGCAGAAGCAGGCGCAGAGAAAGGTTGACGCCCGTTTGAATCTGGTTGATATCGCTTGTCATGCGCGTTATCAGTCCGGAAACGCCGAGAGTATCAAGCACGGTGTAGGAAAAACTTTGGATTTTTTTCAGCAGAGCGGCGCGAAGGTCGGTGCAGAAGCCGATTGCAGCCTTTGCCGCGAAAAATTGTGCAGTTACGGAACAGAGCAGGCCGACCGCCGCAAGTGCCAGAAGCAAAAGCCCCATATTAATAATGAAGCTTTTGCTTTTGCCGTCAATGCCGTTGTCAATAATTGCAGCAACGATGAGCGGCACAAAAAGCTCAAATGTTGCTTCCAAAAGTTTGAAAAGCGGAGCCAGAATGCATTCCTTTCGGAACTTTTTCATGTATATCAAAAGTTTCTTCATTTTCACTTCCACCTTTGCATTCAGCTTTTGCGGGAGGCGGTGCATCCCGACGGCACAATGCGGCTGCATCCGTCTGCGCGGCGGAATTGTGCCTTATTTGAAACATTATACAGCAAAATCAAGGCTGTTTCCATATAGAATGAGGCAATGCCGCAAGATAAATTCAATTCGTGCGGAAATAGACAAAATTAAGCCTTGCGAATGCTGTAAATAACCAATATAATATTAACAGAGACGGAGAAGAGCGGCTTTTGCATCGAAACGGGCTTTTCCGCAGGAATAACGGAAACGGAAAGGATGAACCGAATGGTAAAGGAACACAAAAAACACGGACGGCGGGTGCTGTGCATTTTCACGGCGGCGGTGATTGCGGCGGTTTCAATGCTTTGCTTTGCGGGCTGCGGCTCAAAATCAACCGAGGAAAAGACGGTTTCGGGAATTATCACCGTTATTGCCGACGGAAAGTACACTTTGCAGCCGGGGACGATCGAAAGCACCGAAAATCAATTTCCCGGCGGACCGAATGACGGATCCCGCCGTGACGGTTCGACTCCGGCCGCACCGAACAACAACGGTAAAATTTCGGATAATGACGGCGCCGAACCGGCCGACAACGGCGCGAAAGATACAAGTACAAACGATAGGAACGATACGGGCAAACAGAGTGAAGGCAATCCTCCCGAAGGCAATCCTCCGGAAGGGAATCCTCCGGAAGGGAATCCCGGTTCGGGCATGAACCCGGGCGGAAGCAGAATAAGTTTCACCGAAAACGGTGAAGCGGCGATTGAATTCACCGTTGCAGAGGGTGCATATATTGCGAGCGGCACGGGATTCGTTTCGGCGGACAAACTTGCAGTCGGCAGCATTGTGACAGTTCGATTGAACGGAAAAAACGAGGCGCAGGCGATTATAGTTTGCAGCGCCGAGGCGGGCGGTGCGGATGCAGCGATTCCGAACGATCCGAACGGACAAAAAAATACAGCGGCTCCGAACACACCGACGGTGAGCGATGAGCCGACGGTGAGCGATGAGCCGACGATGAGTGATGAGCCGACGGTGAGCGATGAGCCGAGTTCCGAGCCGAACACAACGAACACCGGCTCAGTCAGAGAGAAAAACTGATTTTAAAATATATTTCTTCATGCCTCCTACACCATAGACTAAAGAGCCTGCCGAAAAAGCAGGCTCTTTTCCGAATCCCGTGCGGTCTAAAGCTTTTGATTACAGCTCATTAAGCATTGCGCAAACAAAATCCTTTGCAATTTCGGAAGCACGGGAACAGTTTTCTTCAAATGTGCCGACTCCGCTGTGTTTTGCGGTGTCCGTGATGCAGCGCACCGCGATGAAGCGAACGCCGTTCAAATAGCAGACATGAGCAATCGCAGCGGATTCCATATCAACCGCAAGCGGTGCAAGGCGGGAATTAATATCCGCACGTCCCTCGTCGGCAATGAACGCTTCGCCTGTTGCGGTACGCCCGAAAAATATCCGCTGTCCGCGCTCGGCAAGGGGTTTTGCTGCGGCTTTAGCTGCCGAAACAAGCTCCGAAGAGGCGGGGAAGAACTGTGTTTTCATAAACGGGTGATAATCGGTCAAAATGCGTTCGTGAACATCGTGATAGCAGGCTTCGGCTGCAACAACGGTGTCGAACAGCTGAAGGTCTTCCGCCATTCCGCCGGAGGCTCCCGCACTGATGACGGTGTCCGCACCGTAACAGTCTATCATAATTTGTGCGGCTGCGGCGGCATTAACTTTGCAAACGCCGCAATAAACCGCCGCGACTTCAAACCCGTTCAGCCTGCCCTCGTGAATGCGCAGCATTGCCCGTTCGGAAATTGTCGGGTTTTCAATCAACGGAAGAAACGGAGCAAGCTCACGCTCGCTCGCACAGATAATTGCAATCTTTTTGAATTCGGATTTCATGATCATAACCTCATTTTATAAATTACTTTAAATTAAATATTACGCACAAAGATATATTTTGCAGACTAAGACGTAATACGCGCCGCAAAACGCAAAATCATGCTGCGGGGCTCGTCAATCAGCCACGCGGGCAAATCTTCAACATAGACCGTGCGTTCAACGGAAAGACCCTTTGCTTCTGCAAGCTCAACAAAGCGTTTTACCCACGGCGAGATATAAAAAATCTGCTCATTGTCCGCCTCGTGCAGGAACATGCAGGCATATTGCCCGGCGGGAAGGAACTCATTGGCGGTTTCCGAACGGCAATGCTTAAAAAAACGGCGCGGATGCAGGGCTTCGGCATCCTCTTCAACCCCGAGATAATGACCGAGGGAGAAGTAACTTATGCCGAGGGAATGATTGCTGCCGACATTATCGGCGTTTATTGCGGAGATTGGCAGCGCGGGCGCATTTTCCGTAAAAATCTCGCCGGGCGCGTGCTCAAGATAACTTTTGCGCAGGGCAACTCTCCGCTCAATATAGCAGAGTCCCGCCTGCATATCCGCCATTTGCTGCATGACGCGCTGACGGCAGTCGTTTACAATGTCGATATTATGTCCGCTTTCGCAGAGCAGCATGGATTTGATTTCACGAAGATTCAGCCCCGCCGATTGCAGCAGGCGGATGGATTCCATGCGCGGCAATTGCGAAAAATCGTATTCACGGTAGCCGTTGGGCAGTATGCGCGCAGGCTTGAGCAAATCGATTTCATCATAAAAGAACAGCGTCCGCTTTTCAACTCCGCAGAGCTTTGCAAATTCCTTTGTTGTCACGGCGGCTCCTTCCGCGGCTGAATGTTTTCGGCATGAAAACATTGCGCGTCCAAAAAATTTTTTGAAAGGGCTTGACTGTAACGTTACGTTATACCCTATATTGATTGTATCACCGAAATCGACATTATTCAACCCCAAAACGGAGGTTTTTTCGGGTCGCGCGGTTCGAGTGCGGCCCGGAGCTCCTCCGAAAACGGTGATGAAGCATAAGGCTGATAAAAGAGGCGGGGTTCCGTGCTTTTTTTGCATAATCAGATGACTCCTTTCGAAAGCGGGGCGGCGCGGCTGCCTCGTTTTCGAGTTTGCATAACGGAGCGCGGAGTGGCAGGCTTGCAGAGGTTTCGGTTAAATCCGCCGAAATTGGGGCGGCACCGGGCTGAACCTGCCGCGAAACCGCACCGAATTAAAACCGAGATTATTAAAGCAATTATAAAAACAAAATGAAAACTCCGCATAAACGGCGGAGTTTTTCGCATGAACAAGGGGAGATTATTCCGATTGAATTGATGTATGCTGCAAGAATAACAGGAAATATAATTTACTTATTCTTTCCCGCGTTCCTTTTGTCCGCGGAACGCTTGCTCCCTGCGCTCATTTTGTTGAGTGCGGCAACACAAAGAATCAAAACGCCCGTAACAACAAAGATGATGATAAGCCCGAGCAGCATGACCTTAAGCGAATCGACAAAGCCGAAACCATCCTTGCTGAAATCAAAGAATCCGTTCATAACGAGTGAATTTGTGCTGGATAACGTCATAATATTCGCTCCTTTCCGTCAACCGAGCATGGAACCGAAAATGCTGAGAATCAAGCCGCCGGCAATGACGGACGCAATCTGACCGGAAACATTTGCGCCGACAGCGTGCATAAGCAGAAAATTCTGATTATCCTCTTCCTGCCCAAGCTTGTGAACGACCCTTGCAGACATCGGAAAAGCGGAAATGCCCGCCGCACCGATCATTGGATTTATCTTTTTCTTTGCAAACAGATTGATGAATTTTGCAAAGAAAACGCCGCCGACCGTGTCAAACACGAATGCAACAAGGCCAAGCCCCAGAACAAGCAGCGTCTGCGGACGCAGGAATTTGTCCGCGCTCATCGTGGCTGCAATGGAAAGCCCGAGGAAGAGAGTGATAAGGTTCGCAAGCACCTTCTGTGCCGTTTCGGAAAGTGCATTCAGAACGCCGCATTCGCGAAGCAGATTTCCGAACATCAGGCAGGCAATGAGCGGCAGACCGCCCGGCGCAACGATGCCGACCACAAATGTGATAACGATCGGGAACAGAATTCGGGTCAGCTTTGAAACATCCCGCTGCTCGTATTCCATGCGGATAAGCCGCTCGTGCTTGGTTGTGATAAGTTTTATTACGGGTCGCTGTATAATCGGAACAAGAGCCATATAGGAATATGCCGCAACAACGATCGCACTGAAAAGCCCCGGGTTGTTTGCGCTGATGCCGAGGTGGTTTGCAACAACAATGCTTGTCGGGCCGTCCGCCGCGCCGATTATCGCAATGGAAGCGGATTCCATCGGACCGAACCCGCAGAGGGTTGCCATGCAGAGCGTGAAAAATATGCCGAACTGCGCCGCCGCACCGAAAAGCATAAGTTTCGGGTTGGTCAGCACGGGGCCGAAGTCGATCATTGCACCGATGCCGATGAAAAGCACCAGCGGGAAAAATTCGTTTGCAATGCCGCAGTCGTAAAGAATGCGGATGATTCCGCCGTCCGCCGCAATTGCGGAACCCGGCAGGTTCACAATGATCGCGCCGAAGCCCATCGGCAAAAGAAGAGTGGGCTCCATATCCTTTTTGATTGCAAGATAAATAAGGATTCCGCCGATGACCCACATAATGGCGTTGTCCCAGTTCGCGACGGCAAAATCGCGTGCGATTTCCAAAAGACCCATAGATGCTCCTTTGTTTTTTGTTTTTGCGGCTGCGCACTGCGCATTGCACAGTCTGCATTATACCCTTTTTTATATTCACAAACAAGTGCAAATTTGCAGCTTTTTTCCGAAACGGTAAATTAATGAAAAATTTACGCTCAATAAGGCTTGACGGATGTAAATGTTTTCGGTATAATATCAAATGTGACAACACAAATATGTTGATATTGGGAGGTTCATGATGAAAAAGAGGCTGCTTTGCATTGCGGCGGCGGTTTTGATGGTTCTTGCTGCGGTTTTTGCTTTCGGCTGTGAAAAACAGTTCCCGAGCGAACAAGAGGTGCTGAAATCGCATCTCGATAAGTATTGCAGGGAAAACGGCGAAAAAATCATTGAAAAATACAAAAACTATTTCAGCGGCGCCAAATGCTCCGCCTGCTATGTTGACGATTCGGCTCTTGTGATCGAGTTCAGATTTGACGAGAAAATATCCGATCCTGAGTTTCAGCAGAGGTTTGCTCCGGATACGGAAAACATCATTGCCGGGTTCCGGCCGATCGCTCAGGAGATTGCCGATGCATCGGAAATCACATATACAGGCGTTGTCCTGATGTTTTTGGACAGCGAAGGCCAACGGGTTCAATCAATTCCGATTGGTGCAAATAATTCGAATATGATTGTCGATTTTTCGGATTAGGGTAATAAACCGACACGGGCATGTTCGATTGAATAAAACATCGGGCAAAAGAAGAATCGGGCAGGCGGTGAAAGCCGTATGTACGATTCTTTTATTTTTATTTTGGATGAAAGACTGAAAAAGCATTTAAAATATATTATTGATTGACGCGATATGATACTTGACGGATGTCAATATTTGCTGTATAGTATCAGATGTGATCACAAAAAATAAATTTAGAGGAGATTTTCATTAAGAGAATCATATGTTTCGTTATGATGGCAGCAATGATGCTATGTGTAGGTTTCGGCACAAAGTCGAACGCAGCCGCAGAACCCGGCCAAGAGCCGAACTTTGAACTTCAGCCCGTAGATCTCGATGCCTCAGATCCGGGTTATATCAAGGATCGAATGTTTGTTCATGATGAGAATTAAACCGCAGACAGCGGACTTAAACTGAAAAACGGCAATCAAGCATGAACTTTTCGGGCGGACGGCAAAAGCTGTTCGCCCGATTTGCTTGCTTTTGAGGGGCGGCGAATGTATAATGAAACAGAGAAAGCCAAAAGGGAGGGATTGAAAATGATGCAAAGCGGTGCGGACGAACGAATTCTTGATATAACGCCCGAACTCAGACTGCGGAGGTACGCGGGCGAATGCGATTTTGCACTTGAATGGTATTCGGACCCGGAACTCGTGTTCCTTGTTGACGGCGTTCGTGAACCGTATACTTCGGAAAAACTGCACAGGATGTATGATTATTTGAACGTTCACGGTGAGCTGTATTTTATTGAAGCAAAGGAAAACGGTGAGTTTCGCCCTGTTGGGGATGTTACGTTTTCCGTGCAGGATATGCCGATTGTGATCGGCGCGGCAGAGTATCGCGGGCGCGGCATAGGCAGGGCTGTTGTAAGCTTTCTTGCGGCAAGGGCGAAGCGGAACGGCATTTCGGAGCTTTTTGTTCAGGAGATTTATTCGTGGAACATCGGTTCGAAACGCTGCTTTGAGTCGGTGGGATTCATGCCGTATAAGCCGACGGAAAAAGGGTTTTCCTATCGGTTGGAGTTGCGGCAGTTTGAACCGAAAGGGCTTTTGCCGGAACAGGATTATGCCGAAACAAAGTGAACAAATGCAAACAAAACCCTTCCGTCAAACGTTCGGCGGAAGGGTTATTTGTCGGGCGCGGTGCCGAAAGCGAAAAGTCAATCGCTGTGTTCGGCGGCAAAGCGTTTAATTGCCTCAAAGGTTTCATCGGAAATAACATGCTCGATCTTGCAGGCATCCTCTGCGGCAATTCCGGCGGAAACACCGAGCTTTGTGAATACTTTTGTTAAAACACGGTGACGTTCGAATGTTTTTTCGGCGACCGAACGCCCTTCATCCGTGAGATAAAGATGCCCGGAACCATCCATGATGATATAGCCGTTTTTCTTCAATATGCCCACGGCACGGCTGACGCTGGGCTTTGAATAGCCCATTTCTTCCGCAACGTCAACGCTGCGAACCTTGTTCAACCTGCGGGAAAGCACAAGAATGGTCTCAAGATACATTTCACCGGATTCCTGCAAATGCATTCGATTCACCCCTTTCAAAGTTTTTTTAATTCAGTTGAACCTTACATAACTGCGGTCAGAAGGTAGATGATATAGGCATCGATCCATTCGGAGGGATCGCGTGACAAGCTTGACGCATAGTCGGCATAGGTAACATCCTCATCGTTTGTGAGCATATAGCCGGAGCTGAAAACCTGCGTTGAAGTGCCTCTTACGCGGTCAATGGCAACGAGATATTTATATTTGTCGTCAAATGCCTCTTTTGTGCCGTCCTCGTTTACCTGTTCGTAATGCGTGCGATAAACGCCGTCCTTGTATTCAATATCGACAACGACAAGCTCCGGCTCGCCGCCGGTGACAACTTTTTCATAGTAAGTTGCAACGCGCAGAAGTGCAGGGCTGCCCTTTTTTGTTGTTTTTGCAAAGTCGGTCATGACGGTTGAATTTTTGATGGTTCCTTGGCTTTGGTAAACAACAAGGCAGCCATCCGCCTCAGCCTGTTCGGGTGTGTAATCGGCAGGAATTTCGGAATAGGCGCAATAGTCGGTTTCGATCGTCTGCGGAGTTTTTTTGCAGGCGCAAAGGCTCAGCGCAGCAGACACGAAACAGAGTGCAAGTGCAAAAATTATAACATTGCGGAAGGTTTTTTTCATGGTTTTTCTCCTTTTGCGGGTTAAGTTTAAACGGTGTCGGGCGCTTCAGCGGCGGGTGATGATAACGTTGCGGAGCCTGTCATCAAAAACGCGTACGCAAAGCGTGAAAACAAGTTCGTATGCGATAAAGAAAATCTCAATCGCAGGAATAATAATGTACAACGGATAATTCGGCAGCTGAGCGATTATGTCAAGACTGAACAGCTTGCCTGCGCCGAATATCACAAGTGCAGCAAGGCCGTTGCAGAGGATAAGCTTTGCGGCAAAGGCAACAAGCTTGTCGCGGATAACGCTGTCTATGCCGAGCTTAATCATTCCGTAGCAGCCGAAAAACAGGATGTACGCTGCAAAATACAGCTTGTTCGGAATCAGAAAAAAGCATATCGCGCCCGTTGCCGCATAGCTCAACAATGCGTAGACGAACCCGCCGCGTTCCCTGAGGGGTATCCACGGCATGAGCGATGTCAAAAAGCACAGCGCAAGCTTTGCCGTCGGAATGACGGATGCCGCATAAAGAAACACAACGCTGAGCGCGGTGCTCATGGCGGAAAGGGTCAGTTTTGTTGTTGCAGAAATTTTTTTCATGTTTATAAAGCAATTGCAAAGCCCCAAAAGCGGCTGAAAAAGCAGAAAATCAGCAGCAGGGAATCAGATCTCCGCCCATGCATTCGCAGCAGGAATCCGCACAAAGCAAAGTCGAACAGCAGTTGCAGGCAGTGTTCACGGTTGCTCCCGTATCGCCGTTGTCATAGGTGTGGTAGCTCCGCGTGCTGCGTGCGTTCAGGGAATCCCTTGCGCGGCGGTACTCCGCATTGCCGGGTTCCATCGAAACGGCTCTGTCAAGATAATTGCGGGCGGAGGAGTAGTCGCCGCCGCGGAAACAGACGATACCATAAAGATAATGCCATTCCGCATTGTGCAGCGGTATGCCGTCCAGTATTGCCTGCGCTTCATACAGAGAACTTGTGTTTATGCATTGCCGCACACGAGCGAATTCAGCCGAAAAATTGCCGGAATAACCACTGCCGTAATTTCCGGAATAACCGCCGGAGGAAGTGCGGGAGCTGCTGCCCGAGTAACCTCCGAATCCGCTGCCGGAATAAGTGTTTTGGGAAGCGGAGCCGTTTTTGCGCATGTTTGTTATTGTGTCATACGCCTCGTTGACCTGCTTCAGCTTGTCGTTTGCAAGATCCTTCAGGTCACTGTCCTGATAGCGATCGGGATGATATTTTTTAACTAATTTAATGTAGGCGGAACGGACCTGCTCATCGGTGGCGGTTTCCGAAACGCCGAGCACCTCATATGGGTTCACGGGTTCGTCCTTTCTAATATACAGGCAGAAAAAATCAGGCTTTGTGCGCCGCCGTCGTAATGCCGTCGTTCGGCAGCGGCTGTTTTTCCTTTGCGAAAACGGCATCGGAAACGGCAAAAAGCCCTTGGAACAGAATGTTGTCGAGAATCGCCCTGTCGCGGCCGGTGCTCAACAAATTATATGCCGAAATTGCAGAATTTATCGAGATATTAATAATAAATTCTGCATCATCGCGGGTGCAGCCGCAGATATTGAACGGGTTGAAAAGCGAATGCTTTTTGTCGCTTTCGCGATCGTCCCATGCATCGCAAAGGTAGATGAACCTTCCGATAAAAAAACCGGTTTCCTTCAGCGCGGGGATTTCCTTTTCGGGAACGGGTGCCAACGCAAGCACATCGCGCAGCATTTCCCCGAAAATATTGGCGGGAAGATCCGGCGAATGCAGCGTTTGCGAACGCAGCGTTTGAGAACGCAGTTCCGCCGCTGAATCGTTCTTCGCGGCTTTGCGGCGGGGAAAAGCCCGACTGCCGCGATAAGGTGCTTCAACGGAGGCAAGCTCCCGCATGCGCTTTTTTACCGCTGCATAAACTTCCGGCCGGCGCAAACGTGCTTTTTTGAATGCGCAGAGCAGGGGGAGTTTTGCGGCAATTCGCAGCGGCTTTCCGTCCGCAATATCGTCCGAAAGCTTGAATTCGGAAAGAATAACGCAGACATCGGCTGCAAAATCGAGGGCGGCGGAAGGCGAACCGAGCATTGCCCGCTTTTTGCCGAAGGGCTTGAACGGGCAGCGCAGCAAATTTTCAGGCGAATCTTCGCCGCTGACGGAGGCAGCGAGCAACGCAAGGAAGGTGCAGTCAAAGCTCAGCAGCGCACGGGCTGCCGCTCCGTACCGCGCCCCGAGACGGCGGCATAATCCGCAGTACCATGCATCATAGCGCGCTTTTTCGCGGACCCGAAGCTCCGGAATGTTTGGCTTTATGTATCCGAACAAAGTTTTTTCCGCCGAAAGTTGATTTTGCGGGCAAATCGCAGGTGCGGCGGATTCCGCGAACGATATTGCCCATATCGTATTTTATACCAATTCGGACTTTTTTTCAACCGTCCCGAGACAGGACAATTAAAGAAAAACGCGGAAAATTGTGAAATTAACGCGGCAATCGGTGCCGCAGCCCGTTTTTAAAACACACTCAACACGCGCATATACATGAATATATAGCCGGCATATGCAATCGCAGAGACTGTAAAAATTGCAGCGGTTCTTTCTTCCGACTTGCAGCTCATTGCAATTGCAGCGATAATTGCGGGAACAACGCTCAGATAGCGCATTGCGGAAAGCAGCCATGTGCAGCCCATTGCAAGCGCGAAATAGGCGAGAAAATGCAGTGTGTATGCGGCGGGGAGCTTGCGGGCGCGGCGAAGAATCAGCAGCGGAGTCAGCACGATCAGTGCGACCGTCGGCAGGAAGAGCACAAACACGGATGTGATGTTCGTTCCGTTAAACGCTCCCGAACCCAATGCAGCCTTCAAATCACCGATTGCCCTTTGATACATGTAGCGTGCCGTATCAAAGAAAAAGCCGAGACCCTGACTCCAGTTGGATTTTTGGTACACGGAGAACATAAACCAGTCGCCCGCAACGACCTTGTTTATGTAAAGATAGGCAAGCGTGCCGAAAGTCGATATAACAAGCGAAAGCACAATTTCCACAATCGCCGAACCGATTTTTTTTCCGCTGCGGGCTCTGCGGACACAGTACCCGATGCCCTCAATCGCGAGAGGAACGGCAAGCAGCACGCCCGGCGAACGGGTGAATCCGGCACATGCCGCGGCTATGCCCGCCGCAAGGTATTTCTTTTTTTGCAGCGCATAGAAGCAAAGCACGGTGAAAAGCATGAACAGCGGCTCCGTCATTCCCGAATTCAGGAAAATCGAGCCGGGCAGCATCAACCATATGAAGGGCGCAAGGCGTGCCTTTTTTTCACCGAGCAGAGGCCGAAGCGTGAGATACAGAACGCCTGCCGCCGAGCAGGAGGCGAGCGTGTTGATTATTTGCGCGGAAACAAAGCTGTTGTGAGTCAACAGGTTGAGCCCGCGCATAAGCAGCGGAAGCATCGGAAAAAACACGATAAGCAAGCTGTCTTCGCCGGTTGAAGCATACCAGTTTTCGGCTATGCTGCAGTAATGCGGGGCGTCCGTGTTGACTTTTGTCCATGCAGTTTGCCAAAGGTTGAGCAAACTGCCCTGAAACTTAGGATTAAGACAGTAAAAAACGATCATTCCGAATATTGTCAGTGCTGCGCGGAGAACGAATGCGGCAAGAACGATTTTCAGGAAGGTTTTTCCGTTTGCCTTTTCGATGCCGGACGGCGCAAGCTGAGCGTCGTCCCCGCTGAAAACTTTGATAATCTGCGGGACAGCCGCAATGAGTACTGCGACAAAAGCGGCAAGCGACACTGCCGAAACCGCAAGACTGTCGATTTCGAAATTTGCACGGTTTTTGACACAGTACACAGCGAACAGCACGGAAAAAGCAATTACGATGAATATGCGCACCAAAAGCACGGTGCGTTTTTGAGGATTCATGCGCCCGATTTTATTGAAAAAGTTAAGCTTTTTCGGTTTTTCTTCTTCAAAAGTCGATTGAAACGGTTCGCCTGCCGGGTCTTGAAGCATATCGCCCCGGGGCAGCTCATTCGTTATATCGGCTGCCGCGTAATCAAACGCATTTTCGGCGGAATTTTGAGGATTATTTGTTTCGCCGCTTCGGTTTTCCATAAAAAAGGTTCTCCTCCCGCAAAGATTTTAATCAGGATTTTTTTAAGTATATCACACTATGCGCACTTATTCAATGCGAAAAACAAACAAAAATGCGAAAGGGAAACGGGGAAAGAGCAAAATAAGCATAAAAAACCGGACAGGCTTTCGCCTGCCCGGCCGGGGTTCATGCTGCCGTAAACTTGTGAACCGAATCGATGAACGAATTCCGTTCACGGCGATGACTGCCGATTGTTACATAATGTTGTCGTATTCGTTTACGATGATGCTGTGTGCGGGCATTGCGGAAGTATCGTCGGATACTTTAACGGTGCCGTCGAACATGCTCTTTACAAGGGCCTTATAGTCGTCCTTTGTGAAGGTGTCCGTCCACTGAGTGGATTCCATGGGGATCTGAACGTAGTTAAGTTCGGGATCGTCGCCGGATACGAGGCCGAGGGTTGCGATCTTGCCGCCGTAGTTAGCCCAATTGCCGTTTTCGATAACGTCTTTGAGGGTTGCCTTGACGGTTGCGCCGAGACCCTTCATTGCGGAGGTAACGGTCATGCCTTCGGTGCCGAGCTTGTTGATGGTTGCTGCCTGGTCGGTGTCAACGCCGATAACCTTGCCGTTTGCCTTCTTTGCAGCTTCGGTTGCGGAGGTGTAGATGCCGCCGCCGCATGCGAACACAACCTGAACGCCCTTTTCCTGATACCAGGTGTCCATATAAGCGGTGATTTCGGGAGTGCCTGCGAACTTGTTGCCGTAAACATATTCAACGGTGATTTCATCGTTCATTTCTTTGCCTGCGTCGTTGCAGCCCTGAACGAAACCGTAGCCGTAGCGGATAACAGCGGGAACTGCCATGCCGCCGAGGAAGCCGAGGTGGGTATAGCCGAGCTTAACCGCTGCATAACCTGCCATATAGCCGCAGAGTTCTTCTTTATAAACTGCGCAGTATACGTTTTCGCTGATGTGTTCCTTGTTGTTTTCGTCGATGAGACCGGCTCTTGCGCCGGTTTCGTCATGCTTATAGAAGCAGTCGAAAAGGTCGTATTCGGAAACATCGAGAGCGATGAACTTAACATCCTTGTACTCTTCCTTGTCCTGAACCTGATAAAGCGTTCCCGCAAAAGCAAAGCCGGGCATAACGATGATGTTGTAGCCGCCGTCGATGGCTTCTTCAACTTTTGCAACGCGCTCTTCGGTGGAGTCGCCTGCGGGTTTGAAGTACTGGAAGTCAATTTTGTTTGCATCGCAGTATTCCTTGCAGGCTTCATAGGTGGTCTGGTTGAAAGACTGGTCGGTGATGTCGCCGTAGTCGGTGATCATTGCGACTTTGTAGTCGCCCTTCTGCGTTCCGCTCCGGTCACATGCGGCAAGCATGGGAACGAGCATCAGTGCTGCAAGAATGATTGCAAGCAGTTTCTTCATGGTATTTACCCTCCATGTGGAAAATTTGATTATATACGCGATGCGCGGCGGAAATTCCGCAGATAAACCGCGTATATATTCATTATAACAGACTTCCCTGCAAAAGGGAAGAGGAAAAATGAATCGGAAGTGTTTTTTTAGAAAAAACTTTGACGGTTTTTTCGGAAGACGCTGCCGTAGTACAGCTGCACGCTTTAATTCAGCGGAGACACAAAGAAGCCGGAATGCAAGCACGCCGACTTCTTATATGTTATGAGAGCGAAAGAACAAACTTCCGCCAAACTCATATGATGCCTTTACCGAGCACTTTCACAAGCAATGCCCTTCGCCTGTGGTTATTCGCGCTTCTTGCGAAGAGTAATAATGCCTGCTCCTGCGGCAATAACCGCGATGCTGAGACCGATAAGGCTTACAGCACCGGTTCCGGGCACGGGTGTGGGCTCCGGAGCATCCGTGGGAGGTACGGGTGTGGGTTCCGGAGCATCCGTGGGAGATACGGGTGTGGGTTCCGGAGCATCCGTGGGAGGTACGGGTGTGGGTTCCGGAGTGTCCGTAGGAGGTACGGGTGTGGGTTCCGGAGTGTCCGTAGGAGGTACGGGTGTGGGTTCTGTCGGCTGCTCGGGATCGGAAACTTCAAGATCGTTCGGGAGGAACATTGCCATATAATCACCGCCGTTGTAAAGCCCTCCGCAAAACTCAGTTTCTCCGGTATGATAGTCGAGAATATAGAGACCGTTGGACAGGGAGTTGCACCAGTAAATGCACTGGTTGTCGTGATCGAATTCCATTGTGTTTGCGAAATAGGTCGGAATACCGGTATCGGCGATGATTGAGCATTCGCCTGTTTCAAGGTTGACGCTTGCCAATTTGCCGGTGTCGGTCCTGTCATAGGAACCGGTATCACTTGCAAGAATTGTGTAGGCATTTCCTTCGGAATCGATGGTAAAACCCCATGCGTTTTTGCCGAGGGTATTCATTTCAGCAATGGTAGTAATAGAACCGTCGCGGCGATCAACTTCGACAAGCCAAAAGTCGCTGCCGTAATGAGTTGCCATTGCAAACATTCGCTGCCGCTCGTGATCATAAGCCATGTCATAAACAAGGTAGTCGCCTGCTTCCTCGCCGGCAGGGAATGTGATCTCCCATGTGGTAAGATCAATAATATAAAAATCGCCGCTGTACATACCGGGCTTGGTATAACCGTAGACATAATTGCCTGCAACGGCTGCGCTTGATGTGCCCGGTCGAACAGCGGGGCAGTCGGGAATGTCGAGGACATGTTCGATAATATCCGGGGCAAGGTCGGTAAAATGAGCGATGAAATCCTGATTGCCGCCGATCGGATCATACTGGATGTATGCATAAAGATTGGCAAACCGTGCATCGTTAGTGACAGTTAAAGTTACGGCGGAACTGATACCGCCGTCAACGGATGTCACGGTTATTTCGGCGCATCCTTCGGAAACTCCCGTAACTGTGCCGTCTTCAGAAACGGCGGCGACGGAAGGATCCGATGAAGCAAACGTAACGGCCTTTTCGGTTGCGTTTTCGGGAAGGACAGTGTACTTGAGTTTATATTTCCCGTTTTCGGGAATTTCACGGGGTTCATCAACGATGATGCTTTCAACATGAATCATATCGAAAACGCGAACCTCATCCAACCATGCCGTGTCCCAGGATTCACTGTATTGGCCGTCCTTTTCATACACCCAGCTGAAAGTGTATTCTCCCGAGGAAGGAATGGGGAAGACAAACTTTTCGAGCGGAGCATAATAATTCATAATGCCGGACCAACGCGCAATTTCCTGACCGTTGGAATAAAAAATCAGGAAGTCACAGTCCTGCTGAGACATAACTCGATAGCTGAATTCGAGAATCTGCCCTGCTTGCGCAAAAACGGTTGTGGAGACGTTTGATTTTGAGCTGTCCAAGTCGCGGTTTGATGATTTTGCTGCATCGATGTCAATGGACCAGTCGAGTGCGTTGTCGGAATCTCCGTTAAAGAAAGTAAGCTCTCCTCCTTCAACGTTCAGTGCTTCGTCAAGAGTCTGTGCATCCCGCGTGCCGGCGGTAAGCCCGTTTGGGTCCGTTAAGAACGGCGCAGCTCCTGCAAGCGGCGCGGCAACGATCGAAAGCAGTGTCACGGCAGTTACGATCAGTGCAAAAAACTTTTTCATTTTTTTCTCCTTGTTGTTAATTTTATTTGCCCGTCAGCGGGCTGTGGCTCTGCGGCAAAGAACACCAAATATGTTGATTGAATGCTTAACCTCAATTCGGTGATGTTTACCGTACACTAAATATAATCTCTGACCACAGCTTTTGTCAATAGCTTTTTTCAAAAAAATATGGTATAATAGAAATATATTAAAATGTTGCCGCTGCATTTTTATGTGCGGCAGGAAAGTATGGTATCAACGATCGTATGAAACAGATGAGCCCTCTGCCCATTTTTGAGGCAAACTGCTTCTTTAAAAACCACATAAATGGCTTCACAACGGAAAGGTTTTATCAGATAATTAAAAAACGTTTTCCGAAAAATGAAGCGGAGTACAAAGCTCAGTTCGATATTTTGCTGCAGGTTGATGCGCAGCTTACGCTTAATATTGCGATAACACGGGAGGAAGCGGAATTGCTGTACTGTCCGCTTTCAATAAAGCATGATGAAGATGCTGTTGTTGCACAGGACGGACTTGCAGATATCCTCATACCGGACATAATGGCTTATAATTGCACAGATTGCAATGATTTTTTTGCGCACCTCCGTGCGGAAAAGCCGAATATTCCAACACGCATTGCCGCTGCGGTCTGTCCGGACGAAAAACCGCCTGCTGTTTGCGGAACAGCGGAATTGCTCGCACTGATTAACGGATGTGATTGGCGCGAAAGTTCAAAGCTGACATTGATAGAGCTTGCGTTTAATCCGGAAAAATATATCTCAATTCTTGAACGCGCTCTCATCCCTGTTGCTGCAGCATTTGAGGCATGCCGGGGACTCTGGAAGCCGCTTGTCGAGGCTTTCGATGCGAATTTCGGATTGCCGGAGCAATACGCCGATATTCTTCACGAAAGATTCGGCGACATTGTCCCAAAGGCGAAAAGATACTATGCTGTTCCGACAGTCACGGGATTCCGACAAGTGTTTTTTTCCGAACCGGGACAGGAAAACTGTATGGCGGTTATAGGTGTGCTCTATGATACTTTGCTGAAGATTTCGACGCTGGAGTCAAACTCGGAAGCGGAACTTTCGCGGATTATGAGTGTGCTGGGGGATCCGAGCCGCTTTAACATTGTTCTTCGACTTGCAAAGCAAAAATCTTACGGTCGGGAGCTTGCAAAGCTTTTGAATATTACCCCGGGCGCGGTGTCTCAACATCTCAGCATCCTTATGAGTACCGGACTCATTGAATCAAATAATATCGGCAATCGTGTTTATTACTCGCTTAACAACAAAAAAATGCAGCATTTTATTCACTTGCTGCAATGCACGTTTCCGCTTGCAGAGGAGGAATGACGAGCATACGCAGTACAGCGGAAATATAGTTGCAGAATGTATAAAAACTGCAAGTATATGCGTCGGAGCGGCTTAACAGTCGCTCTTTTATTATTTAACTAAAAGTTGACTTGCATAGTGGACGCACAACTGCTTTCGGTCGTTCGGCTCTCGCATACTTTTGAAACAGTTTCGCTGTTTATGTAATCTCATGACTTTGTCCGAATATATTGCCCTGTGCATGTATTTTCGTCTTTTTCGGTGTTTGCTTAACAGGCACTTTCTATATCCATGGAACAAAATCTCGAATAATTGTTCCATATGTATGGACTTTTCTTTTTTTATGTGCTAAAATGCATATACACGCATGATCGAGACATCATGCGCAGAAAAAAGAGAAAGAGGAACAAAAATGAAAAGTATCAAAAGACTCGCGGCTGCGGTTCTGGCTTTTGTGATGCTGTTCACCGCCGCAGTCGGAATGACGACCGCCGCAGCGGAAGGCGCAGCAATCCCGGGCGCGGCGGCGAAAACGGCTCCGACGCTTGACGAGGCCCTCAACATTGCGGGCGGCACACTGCATTTTGAACCCTATATGCCCGGTGAAGTTGTATGGCCCGAGTGGACGGTTCAAACCGGCAGCGAACAGGGACATGAGGCTTATGCAATGAGCAGCACGGAGGACAGCACATATCTTTGCCTGAAGAATGTTGAACTCGGCGGCAACGAAACGCTGCAGCTGGACTACAAGTGGTTCTTTATGTACAACGGCACCAGCAATCTGCAGGTTGAATTCGGCCCGGCGGGCGATCCGTACAACATGTTTGCGCTCACCGTTGAAAGCCCTGTCAATCAATACGACGGAACATGGCATGCGGGCAATGTTGACCTTGCGGAAGCTCTTGAACTTATGGGCTGGGAACCCGGCAGCTATGATATCAACATCAACTTCTCCAAGAACGGCGACGACACGAGCTATGCCTGCATCGACAACATCCGCCTCGGCGAGCGTGTTTCGGTAACCGGCGTTTCCGTGGAGGACGCTGAACTTTACGTGGGAACAAGCCGCAAACTGACCTGCGTCGTTTCCCCCGTTGAAGCAACCAACAAGAAAGTCGTTTTTGAAAGCGATGACTGGAGTGTTGCGGAAATTAATTACGAAACCGGTGTTGTTACCGGTATCGCGCCGGGCACAACGACCGTCACCGTCACAACGGAGGATGGCGGATTTACCGACAGCTGCACCGTGACCGTCAGCGAACTTGGCGAGATCACTTTTTACGGCAACAGCATCAGCAGCTCATCCGGCACATATGCGGGCAATTGGATAAGCTTTACCAATCGGAGCCTTGAAACGGAGGCTGCAAACCTCGGACCTGCACTTCCCACGGGTTATGCGGCGGAATATGTCGGCGGGGTTATTTACGGTTACGCGCTGACGGAAGGCGGGATGCAGCTTTATACCTGCACTCTTGACAATCTGTCTCCCGTTCCGCACGGCGTGCCCAACAATCGCAAGTATGTCATGGATATGGCGTATAACTATGCGGACGGCACGATGTATGCGCTGAACGTGCATTCCCACCTTGTGGGCGTTCAAACGGTGAAACGTTTCCTGTGCAAAGTCGATATCGTTTCCGGCAAGCTTTACGATGAAAAGCTGATTGACTGCGGCGACGGCGTTGAAGCGGTTGCCCTTGCAATTTCCGCCGACGGTGCGGCATATGTAATGGATAATTTAGGACAGCTCCGCACGCTGAATCTTGAAACGGGCACAACAAACGCTATCGGCTGG
>OKWJ01001069.1_pt1 | contig 23251 bp, 20 predicted proteins | sample 1607121 | NCBI WGS metagenome assembly OKWJ01 (sample SAMN04414080, study PRJEB24778) | human gut metagenome | material: faecal | host: Homo sapiens | reverse complement strand
CTATCGGGGCGGCTCCATCTGTGCCTTGCTTTCTTTTGGTGAAGACCATGTGAAGAACAGGATTCGTCATGTACTGGACTATCGCAAGCCGCCGTTCTGGGTCATGATTGGCGCGGCAGCAGTGCTTGTGATATTGGTGGTATGCCTGTGCAGCAACCCTGGTGGCAAAGTAGATATGACAGATGGCTCAAATCCCGGCACCACGACAGAGACGGCAGACTCCGGTGCAGAGACAGAACCGGAGGAAAACGGTGTGGGCAGCGTGGTGACCCCGGAAGAGTTTTCCGGCATAACGATTCACAACAGAGAAGAATTCGGCAACATTTTTTCTCTGAAAACCATAGAAACACAGAGGACTTTTCAATGGGATAACACAGCATATGATTTGGTGTGGGCAGAGAATAACGGAGATTATGTGTATGGGATATTCAAGGCTTTATTAGATGGAAATACTTCACAGGAATACAAGAAATACACTGATCCGGTGACCTCTGCGGTAGCGCTTCTGCATCTGGGGGAAGGAAGCGGGAGTGTGACGGAGACACTTTATAAGGCAAAACAGCAGTTTAATTTCAGTAATACTCCGGGAGAAGGTTCTGTGGTCAATGTACGGTATACGTTTGCGGCAGACGCTTCTTTCATAGATATTCCCATGGTAATGGCAGAGGAGACACAGCGGTTATGGTTTTTATCCTTCGGGGATCTGAGCAGCAGTGGTGATCCGGACAAAACCTACGGACCGTTAGAGGGAGATATCTGTACACGGAATGTGTATGCGGAATATGAACTTAGCGACGCCGGGCAGTATCCATTCCCGGAAGGCAGCTATATCGGAGAAGACAGCATCGGAGAAAGACAGCATATTCAGGTGTCTTCCTATGGAATCTATCTGATGGATGAGCAGGATAATTCATTTGGCTGTATTCATGCAGAGCGGATTCCGGCGAAGGTTCCCGCGGATGTGACTTGTGTGCCGATAGCATACCGGACTTCAGAATCAGGAGTCTATAATGGGTATCGGGCGGACCGGGGACTGACGGATAATAGCGATATTAAGGTCTATTACCTGACAGATCCCGATGAGTCGCATTTTGGATCGGATGCCTGGATGCCTACGGTGTTACGGGAATACGACTTGGACACAGGTACTATAACCGACAGGGCACTTCCGGAGAATTTGCAGATTGGGAATGGATTGTGGGTAGGTGAAGGCTACTACTATATAGAAAATAGCAGCAATCCGGCGATCACAATCCGACTGCCGTTGACCGGGGTTGACAGCTTGTATGGAAGCTATGCTGCCGCACGGGGAGCCGATACTCTGGCTTATCTGGGAGTCGTGTTTGATGTGTCGAATCGAACGGACGATGAGACCTTTGCCCTGCTGGATCTGGATGGCGACGGGATATCGGAGAAAATCTCGATGCATCCTGCGGAACCGGTAAAGGGATATTCTCTGGAGGAATATACGAAATATGTGAATATGGGATTAAGTGAAATGAATTGCTATGACCTGAGAGATGCAGTACTGGAAGTAAACGGTCAGACGACGGAGATTTATACGGAGAATATGAGCAATTCTATCTTCGCATTCAGCCCGGATGGGGAACAGATTCTGATCGCATTGTATGAAGATGGTCCCAGTGCGGATCCATTGACCAGGCTCTATCATTATGAAAATGGGAAACTGGTGGAGACCGGACAGATAAAACAGGATATTCGACGCATTCAAATCTCGCACGGGCAGATGCAGGTCCACGAACCCTATAATGTAATGACGATAGATTCTATCGAGAGAATCTATTATGTGACGAAAAACGGACATCTTCAGGAAGTGCCGCAGGAGGAGTACTGGTTGAGTGGCTATGCAGAGGTGGAACTTCTGCAGGATATGACTCTGTACCGTACACCGAATGGTGAGACCTTCATACTGCCGGCAGGAAGCAAGGTACGCATGACGAAGCTGGATGCAACGCAGAACTGGATCTGCCTGCAGACGGAAGACTATACGCAGGGGTGGTTCCGTCTGGAAGCCGGTATCAACTATGATGATTATTTTGGCGGATTAAATCACGCCGATTAAAAAGGGAGGGTTCATATGATACAGCAGTTGAAATTCAGTCTGGTGGAAAATGTACTGGCCGTGTTATTCGTAGTAGTAATCCTGGGATATTTATTGTATTTGCTTGATCGGAGCCTTCAGAATAAACAGAGAGGCAAACACACCGTGGGCAGGGCAACATTCGTCAGCAAAGAGCAGTCCACAGCGGTGGGGCAGCCGGTATACCTGGCGGATGGTATGGTAAATTCCGGGATGACGGAGACAGAAAATGTCAAGAGTGTTATTTTTGAAAATCTGGAGAAACCGGGAGAACGGATCACGCTGGAAGTCTCTAACAGAATTTACAGAGAATTGCAAGAGGGTGACAGCGGACGCCTCTGCTACCGGGGTGGAAAATTAATAAGCTTCGGAGCGTTACAGAACAGGGATGACAGAGAGCGGAGCTTCCGCAGATAGGGAAGCAGAGAGCACAGGAGGGACTTTATGATGGAAGGCATCTATCGTTTGTTTGACAGTATATGGCGTCTCAGTCTGGTGGGAAGCTATTGTATTTTGTTGGTGATACTGGCCAGATTTTTACTGAAAAAAGCCCCGAAATGGTGTTCCTATCTGCTGTGGGGAATCGTATTTGTGCGGTTATGTTGTCCGGTGCTGCCGGGGACCAGGATCAGTCTGATTCCGGAGCGCCTGTTGACCGTAGGGACGGCGACAACCTCTGCACAGTTGGCTGCCGGGAACAGTGCCGGATCAGTTGACAATGAGGGAGTTTATAATGACAGCCTTCTTGGAGACAATACTGTGGATGCCGTGCTGTCCGGGGCGGATAACACGGAAAATCCGAATTCCGGGACTTTAGAAGCCACCGGAAATAGGGACGGTTCTGCACCGGCACTGGGACAGGATGGAAACGTAGAAGGCATGAATGAAATTGGAGATGACGGTGTCGGCGGAATTCAGGCACCGGGTAATGTTACGAATGCCTTGGATGATGGTTACCCGGTGGATAACCGGGATAATGCGGACGGATCTTTGCAAACTTTCCGTGTCCTGTCGATCGCATGGTTACTTGGAATGGCAGGATTTATGGGGTATCATGCTTTTTCCTACCTGCGTATGCGTCACCGTATCCGCAGACCTGACAGCGGTGTCAGACAGGTGGAACCGGGGATCTGCGAGATCGATGGAGGACATCTGTCCTTTGTCATGGGGCTGATCCATCCGGTAATCTATCTCTCTTCGGGTCTGGATCCGGAGAGCAGAAACGTTGTGCTGTGCCACGAGAGAGTGCATTTGCAGCGCAGGGATTATCTTTTCAAACCGGCAGCTCTGCTGATCTGCTGTGTCCACTGGTTCAACCCACTGGTGTGGCTGGCATTTTATCTGATGAATATGGACTGCGAGATGTCCTGTGATGAAAAAGTTGTGAAGCTTCTCGGTGAAGAGAGCAAGAAAATTTATTCCTATACATTGTTGGAAGAGGCTTCCGGCGGCGAATGGAAACGCTATCGGGGCGGCTCCATCTGCGCACTGCTTTCTTTTGGTGAAGACCATGTGAAGAACAGGATCCGTCATGTACTGGATTATCGCAAGCCGCCGTTCTGGGTCATGATCGGCGCGGCAGCAGTGATTGTGGTACTGGTGGTGTGCCTGTGCAGCAACCCCGGAGGAAATGGGAACGGGGCAGATACGGCAAATGTGTCTGACGTTTCCGATGCGACAGAAGAAGTGACGACCGGAGAATTCACAGAGGACGGTTCAGACGATGAAGGCAGGAAAACCGAATGGCTGACGGTATTTGAGCAGGGTATCCACAGCAGGGAAGAGTTCAGTGCCCTGTTTGATGTGGCTGCCTTGGAGGATACCCGGTCTTTTGCCGGACAGGACGGTATTCAGTATCTTGGCTACGATGGTGTCGCGGCGAGAAAACTGCACAGACAGATCCTGGACGGGGATACCGCAGCCCACGAGACTTATAAGGATCCGGTAAAAGCGGCGGAAGCACTGCTGCATCTGGAGGGCGGCAGCGGAGAAATGATGGAACTGCTCTATGAAGCCGGGAGGCAGTACTTATTTTTCCAGAAGGATTCCACAAGACCCGGCGAGGGCTCTGTGGCTAATGTACATTATATTTTTGCAGATGGATCCGCTATCGATATTCCCATGGTATTCGCGGAGGAGAGCAGTCAGATCTGGTTGCTGTCACTGGGAGATATCGACAGTAAAGGACGGCATTCTTACGGTCCTCTGGACGGAGAAAATCAGGCCAGAGTGGTCTATGCGGAATACGGACCCAGGGATGAAGATTGGGCTACCGTGGCAGAACTGTCGAAAAAATGGGTGTATGTAAAGGTATCCCCCGGATCTTTTGCGGATGTTGCTGCTACTTATCAGGTCTCCAGCTACGGTATTTATGCGGCCACTGGGGACGACGCCGGACTGAATTGTATGGTTTCTGGATATATAGTGCCGGGATGTGCGGCAGAGGGACGTTCCACAGTTTACCAAAATATGGAAAATTATTATACGTCTGACAGTTACAGACAGGAGATGGCTTATCTGAAGCAACAGGATAGTGTCCGCTTGTACTATTTTGCAGCTTCTGATTATCAGGATGGAGATCTGGACATCTGGATCGACACGATCCGGGAATATGATACTTCGGGACAGACCGGAGAAAACGGGGTCACGGACTGGAAGCTGCCGTCGAAGGCGCAGGATTTCTCCGCAGACATGCTTACTGCAGAAGACGGTTATTGGATCCTGAGTCAGAGCAGCGGAACCGCCCAGATGAAACTTCCGCTTCTGTCCAACCAGCCGGTCTGGAATGGGAAGGTGGCGGCAGATCTGACGACAGAGGAAGCGGATGCTTATGCAGCAGCACAGAGACGGGATATTATGACGAATGTGGGAGTCGTATTCGATCTGTCTGAGCGCGCGGCACAGGACCTATGCTCTGCTTGATCTGGACGGAGACGGAACCGCAGAGAAGCTTCTGTTGCGTTCGAGAATGGCACAGGCAGTAAACGAAGTGGATCATTCGCCGCTGGATCAATATATATTTGCGGTGAATACCATGCGAGGCGAGACGCGGACGGCACAGAATCTGGGAAACAGCATTTACGCCTTCACTCCTGATGGCAGACAGATATTGCTGGCACTGATGCGCAGGGACGAGTTCGGACAGTGCGAGAGTTTCCTGTTCAGCTATGAGAACGGGGAACTACAGGAGGTAGGAAGCTTCGCGCAGGATATCCGGGAGATCTGGGTGGAAAACGGCCAGATCATCACCACCCAAAGCTATGATTATATCCTGCAGAGAGAGAATCTACGGATCATATACCGCATCGGAAGTGACGGAAGGCTGGCGGAGATCCCCACAGACCGCTATGATCTGCCGGAGCAGGCGGTCCTGCACGGACTCAATAAGGATCTGGAAGTCTGCCGTACTCCGGATGCCGGCAGCGAACGCTTTACCATCAACGCAGATCACGGAGTCTATTTCCTTTATCTGGATGCCGGCAGACAGTGGCTCTGCGTGGAGACCGAGAATGGTGTCACCGGGTGGCTTAAGCTGGCGGATTACACTGCCGAGGAGGCTTGGGCGACTTTTAATGACTTGATGCCATATGGTGGGTGATAAAACTTATACTGGAAACAATTGATAAAAATAAAAAAAGTTTCCAGTATAAGAGAAACTTTTACCTTAGCAGATAAAAAATAGGCATTGACAGAAATGGTTTACATGATGTAACATAAAAGTGTTACATCATGTAAACCATTTTACGTTATAGGACATAATAGATACAGCAGGAACAGAAAGTGAGGAATTACAATGTCGGAATATACCATGGGAGCTGTGGAGATGCGTTTTGCGGAGATCATCTGGGAGCATGAGCCGGTCTCTTCCGGGGAACTGGTAAAACTATGCGAGCAGGAGCTGAACTGGAAGAAATCTACAACTTATACAGTCCTGCGGCGCCTCTGCCAGAAGGGGATTTTTACCAGTGAGAACGGGACTGTCACCTCACTGATGTCGAGGCAGATGTTTCAAGCGAGACAGAGTGAAGAGATCATTGAGGAATCTTTCGCAGGATCTCTGCCGGATTTCGTAGCGGCATTTACTTCCCGGAAGAAGCTGTCTAAGAAAGAGATCAAAGAGCTGAAGAAGATTATAGAAAATAACGGGGGAGCAAAGGAATGACAGTAATGGCAACGATGCAGATACTGGTCAGAATGAGTATTCAGGGAAGTATCATCATAGGAATCATATTGCTCCTCAGAATGGTATTTAGAGGACTGCGGATCTCTTACCGGTATTGTGTGCTGTTGTGGGGAATCGCCTTTTTCTATCTCATATTTCCCTGGAAGATCGAGAATGAGCATGGATTTTGGCGGGCACAGCCGGAGTCGATGGTAGTGGCGGTGAGCGCGGATGGACCGACAGTGGTGACGGGACTGGGGACGAGCATCGTGCCGGGGCAGAATACCTTACCGGAGAAGGGCACTATGACAGGGCAGAGTACTCTGCCGGAGAATAATGCTGTGCATGGACAGACAACTGTAGGAACGGATGTAACGATAGAACAGAGTACGAATCGCGGATCGGAATCGAGCGCACTTCCGGCACCGGATGTACAGTCCACCGGCACGGCAGCCGCATTTTTCGCATCGGCTACCTTTTTGCGGGTAATATTTGCAGTTGAATGCCTGTGGCTGGCAGGAATCCCCTGCTTTCTCGCGTATTTTATTTTTTCGTATATAAGAATGAAACGCCGTCTGGCGGAATGTCTCCCCGGAGAGGAGGGCGTACGTTACGTGGACGGGATCCGTACACCGATGGTATTCGGGATCCTGCGACCGCAGATCTATCTGCCGGTGGAGATGAATCCGGAATTCTATGACTGCGTGCTGCAGCATGAGCGGATTCACCTGCGCCGTCTGGATTATCTGTGGAAAATACTGGCATATCTGATCAGCATCGTGCATTGGGTGAACCCGGTGGTATGGCTGGCGTATTACCTGCTGTGCTGCGATATGGAAAAAGCCTGCGACGAGGCAGTGACGGAGCAGTTGGAGCCGGAGGGCAGACAGGAATATGCCACCGCACTGTTATACATGGCGGTCGACACGACTGCACGCAGGATCTTCGCGGCACCGGTGTGCTTCGATGAAGGTGACATCAAGGGCAGGATCCGGCATATTTTGAAAGGACGTAAGACCACTGGGAAGCTTGCAGCGCTGGCAGTGGAGCTGTGTGTCGTGGTGGCATTGATATTACTGACACAGAAAGGTGCCGTAACGGAGCAGGAGCCGGAGGCAGGAAATGTCGCAGGAGAGACTGCTGACAGTGTGACGGCGGAGAGCGATGCAGAGGAAGAAAAGGATCTGCCGACATTCTATATCCGCCGGGCGGAGGATCTGCAGATAAGCAGCCCGCTTCGGATCGTGGAGCAGTATATCACCGACCGTGCCACGGCATGGAATCATTATTATATTGATGCAGACGGTGTCCTCTGGGGCAGCGGTTATAATCAAAACGGACAGCTGGGAAACGGCAGCTACGAGACGGATCTGGACCTGGGGAAAATGAATGCGGTTCGGATCGCGGATCATGTGGTTTCTGTGGACGCTAACCTGAATAACAATTTCTGCATCTATCTGACGGACGATGGAAAGCTTTACGGAATGGGGCTGAATATGGCAGGACTCCTGTTAGGGAAAGACTCTGTGAAACAGGTGTACAGCGATGATGATAATGACCGTGTGTGCACACCGGTGCTGCTGATGGAAAATGTGAGATATGCCAGAGCCGGCAGAGAAGCCATCGTTGCATTACAGGAGGACGGAAGCGTCTATTGGTGGGGACAGATGCGGACAACCACAAGCACCTACGGCAGCGATTACGATGCTTACTGGACAGTGGAGGAGAATCCGGACAATCCGGTGAAAATGATGTACCTGGAGCCACATAAGGTATTGGAGAACTGTGTCTATGTGGATATCAGTGCGTGGAACGGTGCGGCAATCACGGAGAACGGCGACTTATACATGTGGGGACTGAACATCTTCGGACAATGCGGTGTCGCGAAGAGTGAGAATGTCCATGACTTTGTCTGGGCACCGGAGAAGGTGCTGGAAAATGTCAGTATGGTATGGCTGGAGGCAATACGGCAAAATGACGACGGAATTGATACGGAACTGGAGAACTTAAGCTGGGCAGTGCATTCGTATACTTTTGATAACTTTGCGCTGCTGCAGGACGGAACCTTATTGGCAGCCGGGGAGAATCTGGGCAAAGATTCTGTGACGACAGTAGTGGATGGGGATCTGAATCAGGCGGGATCCCATCGGGCGTCTTTTGGTTTCGTGCCGGTGCGGGCGGTTGTTTACTCCACGGAGTATAATAGAGAGATTCTGGCGGAATTTACCTGGGGAATGTCCAGGGAAGATGTCCGATCGTTGTGCACGTATGCGGGACTGCAATTTTTCCTCGGCGGAGAAGACGACGGAATCAATATCGAAGACAGTAGATATCGCTGCTATTTTGACGAAACGGGTGGACTGAGCGCGCTTACGATTCAGACCGGCAGCAGCCGCGATGAAAGATTTACTGTGGACAAGACTACTCTGGAGGAAGTACAGCAAATCGTTACCGATGCCGGCGGCACGCTGACGCTGCTCACCCCCACGGGAGATAATCCATGGGAGATCTGGCAGTATGCAGATACCGCCCAGGGGACCCTCTACTGGTTCACGGTATTCCAGGGGAAAGTCACAGTCATCACCGAGAAACAGCTGACAGCAGCAACTTTTGATGGACAACAGGAGTAGAAGAGCGTATTATTGATGGAAAATTGAGAACCTGAGTGGATAAGTGACAGAAGGAGACATTATGAAAAAACAATATAAATTAACAGCATTAGCGCTGACTGCCTGTCTGTTGACGGGATGTGGTGCCGGGAAAACGATTGTTTTGGAGAATACGACGGCAGAGAAGCAGCCAACAGAGCCGGTGGCAGAGACAGCTTCTGCTACGACAGCGGTTCCGCAGGAAACCACAGCACAGGAAAATCCGGCTGCACCCAAAGAAATTACCATAGACTTCACCGGAATCGCAGAATTTCACCCGGAGGGGACACCTGCGCAACCCTATTCCCTGAAGATTCTGTCAGAAACGAATAATGATGTTACCATGGCGTATGAGTGGTACGACGCAGCCGAAGACATTTCTCTCCCCATGATCGGTGAGAACTGGGATTGTTTCTATGATGAGAACTACACCTACCAGTGGGACGAAGGAAAACTGAGCATTTTCGACGGTGAGAACTGCTTGTATGTACTGGAATATCCCACAGACAAATGGTACGTCAACGGCAACAACGCCCGCCTTGAGAACGGGATCTTCTACGGGGCTTCGGTAATGAACGGCTATGCCCAGCCGGACACCTGTTTTATGTTTGCTTATGATCTGGAAAATGAGAAGCTGCTGTGGCGGAGCGCCGATCAGACCTACAACAGCATGAACTTCCTTGTAAAAGGAGATGTGATCTTCTGCGGCTATGGCTTTACCGCAGAGGATGACTACCTATACCAGCTGGATAAAAACACCGGAGAAGTGATCGACCGCCTGCCCCTGAAAAAGATGCCGGACCTCATGGCAGTGAAGGATGACCGGTTGTATGTGCATACCTATAGTTATGATTATGTGATTGGGATATTTTAAATTGAACATATCAAAATAATTAGCATCAGTTAATGAAATTGTGATAAAAATATGGTATTTTAAATTTGTAACATAAAAAGAGTTACAAATTTAAAATATCGTTTGTGTAAATGCTTGTGGGAGGAGAATTCAGGTAAGGAAAATGAACGAAAAGATGACAAAAAAGCAGAAAGTAGTATTTGCGGTTGTGGCAGCAGTGATTGTGCTGGGGATAATTATGTCTTACATATTTTTGATGAAAAATCAGCATATAGACAGTACACCTGAAGAAAAAAAGATGCCTGCCATGAGTGATACAGAAGACTATGAAGTACGTGAAAGTGATGAAAGCATTCAAAGCAGCGAAACAGAAGATTATTATATGACATCTACAGGAGTAACAGCAGAGGAGCAATTTGCTGAAGAGATTAAAAATGATATTTTAAAGCATGATTGGGATGCGTTATCTGAGAAGATTTCATATCCTATTGTAATAAATGGAACTACGGTTACTAATCGTGAAGATTTTTTAAAACTAGATATTGATGGAAAGCTGAATCAAGAATTTGTAGAGGCTATTCGTGCTGAAACATGCCGAAAAATGTTTTGCAATTGGCAAGGGGTGATGATGGGGGATGCCGGACAAATCTGGTTTGAAAATGTTGGTAATGGAACAGGAACGCCGGAATTATCAATTATCGGAATTAATAATATGCTCGAGACAGAATCGGAAGATCTGAATGCGGAAGAAACGATAGAGCCAGATCCGGAAATAGCAGATGGCAGTGTGGACGAATTATCCATGGATGAAATCGAAGAATTGCTTTTTGGTGAGTGGAAAGTTACGAAATTGCTTGGCTTTACACACGTACAAAACGATTATACGAATTATCCGGAAGGACATGATATCATAGGCAATCATATTGTGATAAATGAAGATGTATTTTCCAGTGAAGGGCTTGAAAAATATGAACGTTATCAATGCGAGATTTTAGAACCTTCTTATGAGGTATCTCCGATAAAAGAGCGTAATTTAATCTATTATGTAAAGGAAGCTATAAAAGACGATCCGGAACTATATGATTGGATTCTGAATTATGATGAATTACAGGATTTAAAAATAAGGGGCACAAGAGATGGAATAAAGGGGAAGTCTCCGGCAGTAGACATAATGCTTTCCAGCGATAAGCAGTTTGTTATTCTTACGATGGATTGTGCTTTTTACCTGTTGGAAAAAGAATGATATTGGGATGACGTGCGAGGGGATTACGAATGAATACTTTTAAAACAATAGCATTATTGCTTGTAGGTACAGTATCATCTTTGATGTTAATGGGATGCGGAGAAATAGACACCGGGACGGAAACATCTGCGTGGGAGAAAGAGACTGCTACAATTGTGCCGGAAGAACCTGAAACGGAGATTATACTTGGAGATATCGGGGGAGCGTCGACATTACATGAAGCAGTAGCTGATTTTAATGGTAAAAATGACGGAATAACAATCACAATACATGATTATTACGAAGAAAATATAAGCGACGGAATTAGCCGTTTGTATGATGATATTTTGACAGGAAAAGGACCTGATATCATTAGTTTTTCGACAGATGAGATGGATGTGGAAGTGCTTACAGAAAAGGGCGCAATAGAGAATCTTATTCCCTATCTGGAGAAAAGTGATGTGATTGGGGAAGAGGACATCGTTGATTCCGCGTATCAGGTTTTGACAGCGGATGGTGGCTTGTATATGTTGCCAACGAATTTTGTGTTATATACATTGATAACAAAAGAAAAATGGTGCAGTAACAAAGAAAATTTTACCTTCGAGGAAGCCTTGCGGGCCGTTCGGGAATGTGAAGAGGATCCTATGATTTCACGGGATTTATTTTTACAGGAAGGGGCAATCTGCGGAGGATATTCCGGGGAAACGGAAGATAACAGATTGGAACAATATATAAAAATTGCAGAACAATTACCGCAACAGGCGATGTTTCAAACGAATGACCTTTTGATGCGGGAAGGAAAAATTCCATTCAATCTTGAGTGCATAGGTGACATGCAACAATATTTATATAAAAAATCCGTATGGGGTGAGGATGCAGTCTATACAGGATTTCCGGGAGCAGAGGGAAAGGGAAGAATATTTATTTTTGACAACTGTTTCGCCATTAACAGTCAAAGCACGCACAAAGAAGAAGCATGGAAGTTTGTGGAAAGCTATTTTACTGAGGAAGGACAGAAAACGATTGCTCCCAATTGGAATTTTTCAATATTGCAAGATGTGCTGGATCAACAGCTTAGTGATAGCAGAAAGCAGGAATATTATCAGACATCGGATGGAAAAAGAGAGAAACTTCCTATTCTGACATACGAAATTGGCAGTACCTATGAAAATGTTTATGCGGCACAAGATGAGGATATACAGGATGTAAGGGAGATGATAAATAATACGAAGGTAATGCAGCGCAGTGACCTTCCTTTAATAGGGATTACGCAGGCAGAGGCTTTGTATTATTTTAACGGAGAAAAAAGTATAGAAGAAACAGCAGCGGCTATAAGGAATAAAATTGATGAAATGCCGAATGCAAAAAATGCACAGCCAGATATGGATGTCATTATCAATATAGGGGATTTTTCAGTTTCCTTATATGAAGGTGAGCAGGAAATATTGGGGAAGCTGGATGAGATGGGGCTGTTGTATGAAAAGGTTGAGGATTCGGATAACAAAAAATATAATTATTATTATAACGTAGGTGATGGGGAAGCTCAATTTATACAAGTTTATTTTCTTGAAAAAGAATGTGTCAGAATAAGAATCAGTAGTAATGAAACATTCGCACATACCTCGAGAGGCATATATTCCGGAAATAGTTATTCTCAAATGGTCGACCAATATGGAGATTCTTATGAAAAACATACTTATATGGGCAAAGAGAGATATACCATTTATCGTTATGCTTTAGGAGAATGTTTCCATGAATTCGGCATACCGGGGGAAGCGACCGGTGAAATCTATAATGTTGATGTTTATGTTTCCGGTCAGATGCCTATCTATGATTATGGAGAAGAGATTGTAGAGGATTAGAAATTTTTTGAAAATATGTAAGGCGATGAGACGGACTATATGGAATAGCTGAATGCAAACGAAGGTAATGCTAAAGAGCTGGAGATTCCGTATTTTTCATTTACGGAAGAAAATATTGTGAGAGAAGAAAATAGAAGATAATTGGGGGAGGAACAAAAAATGACCAAAAAGCAGAAAGTAGTATTTGTGGTTGTGGCAGTAGTGATTGTGCTGGGGATAATTTTGTCTTACGTATGCTATCATTTTATTTATGGGACAAGAATCACTTCCCGGGAGGGAGAAGCATACCACAAATTAGAGGGAAAGGGAGTCTACAGCCCGTTAGCGGTGTTTCCTTCCGCAGATATGGACACCGTTTCACAAGATTTTTATTATCAGACCCGTGATGAAATATTTGCAGCAACCTGCCAGATCTATTTGGAAAATCAATATACCAGGGAACAGTATGAGGCAGAAACAGAACGTCTGCGTAATTTGGAATTTTCTTATCAGGATCAGACGAATATGCTCTATCAGGATGAAGAAAATTATTGCAGCGTTGCGTATGTGGCAATGGCAAATTGGATCGACCGATATGAATATGCCATCACGTTAGACGACAGTAATACCATTATTTATGTTTATCTGCAGAACATGGACGCAAAGGACATACATATGCAGTCTGACTACCTTCCGAAATATTTTCAGGATAATAATGCCGGAAAGCATCAGGATACAGACCCTATGACCTCGGATTACAGAAGTTTCTATGCGTTCCGGATAGGAGATCATTATATAGACTGCATGGACTTGGCAGATCAGATTGAAATCGCCGATACCGAGCCGGAGACTCAGGCAGCGGATGTAGCACAGGAAGTTGAATCTAATTAATTTCTACAAAATAATGGGGAGTAGCTAACAGATTGCTGTGCGTAATATTTGACAGTATGTTATTCGTTATAGGATAACGGAGTAATAGGCATACTATATAATATCTCTGTCGGATCCGTGACAGAGATATTTTTCAATAGTGTAAATAAAATTTGACAAAGTAGATATAAATGTTTAATAATATTTACATAAGGAGATGGGATTATGCCGAAAAAAACAATAGTGTTGTTGCCTGAAACAGAAAAAATACTTGAGCAAATGGGACTACAGATAAAGTATGCAAGGCTGCGCAGAAAATTGACGTCGGAATTGGTTGCGGAAAGAGCAGGAATCAGCAGAGCTACTTTAGTATCCATAGAAAAAGGCTCACCTTCTGTGGCAATGGGGTGCTATGCGGCTGTGCTTCATGCATTGAATTATATGGATAAGGATTTACTGCTTGTTGCTAAAGATGATGAATTGGGACGGAAATTACAGGATCTTGATTTGCCTGTAAGACAGCGCGCACCCAGGAGGGGATAGGGAGTGGATAAAGAAAAAAAGATTTTTGTTTTTGCTGATTTTCAGCCTTATCACGAAGAAATTATAGGTACAATCTATGTTTCGCAGACGAGAGGAAAGGAATTTTACTCTTTTGAGTATGATCAGAAATGGCTGGAAAAGGGAAATATGATATTAGATCCCGATTTACAGATGTATAAGGGAAGGCAATATATTCACGATGATAAGAAGATATTCGGAGTATTTGCCGATTCCTGCCCTGATAGATGGGGACAGCGTCTGATGAAACGCAGAGAGGAATTGCGTGCCAAAAATGCAGGTGAAAAACCTAGAAAGCTTTTAGACAGTGATTATCTTCTGGGAGTGTATGATGAAGCAAGAATGGGCGGATTGCGTTTTAAAACGGAGTTGGAAGGTGAATTCTTGTCCAATGACAGGGAATTTGCAACACCACCGTGGACGTCATTAAGAGAACTCGAACAGGCATCGATTGCGTTTGAAAATGATGAAAAGGGGCTGAATGAGAAATGGTTAAAGCAATTACTTGCTCCCGGATCTTCTTTGGGAGGGGCGAGACCCAAAGCCTCTGTGCTGGCGACGGATGGCTCACTTTGGATTGCTAAATTTCCGTCTAAACATGATGATTTTAATTCCGGGGCATGGGAAATGGTAGTACATGAACTGGCTGTTATGTGTGGACTTAATGTTCCGGAGGCAAAAGCTGAAAAATTTTCCAGATTGGGAACGACATTTCTTGTAAAGCGATTTGACAGAATAGAAAGCCGAAGAATTCACTTTTCTTCAGCAATGACTATGCTTGGTAAAAAGGATGGTGCAAACGCAGCGGACGGAAGTAGTTATCTTGAAATAGTTTCTTTTCTGAAAGCAAACGGAGCAACACCTAAAAAAGATATACAGGAATTGTGGAAGCGTATTGTGTTTAGCATGGCAGTGTCCAATACAGACGATCATTTTAGAAATCATGGATTTATTCTGGAGGAGAAAGGGTGGGTACTTTCTCCGATGTATGATGTGAATCCGGATATTTATGGAGAATTTTTATCACTGAATGTGGACGAAGATAATTCTGCGATAGATTTTGATTTGGCAATAGAGGCAGCGCCATACTATGAGATATCAACAGAACAGGCGAAGAAAAATGTCACAGCCATTAGAAAAACGGTAGCAGATAATTGGCGGTCACTTGCCGGAAAATATGGAATCAGCCGTGGGGAAATCGAAAGAATGTGTCCGGCATTTCAGGGGGATGTATAGATATGTAAACGTCAAGGCTGTTGCGAAATAATTAAGAATCCATGCTGTTAAGTTCATTTGGAGAAAGCTGCACCAGCCTGGTGCAGAAATAGATTACAATCGGCAATGGCAGATCAGCACATTATGAAATGATTAAATAAACGCACGATAAACGCACGCGTGCGTTTATCGTGCTATATAAGATAGCCTTTTGCAATTAATTAAGTGAAACAGTGTTTAGCTTTTTTGAAAATTCTTTCACCGGTTCAGCCACCACACCCCCAGATTCAGATACCCCGCGAACGCCACCCACACCAGATAAGGCAGCATCAGCCATGCGGCAGGCTTCGAGATGCGGTAAAAGGCAACGGTAGTGGCGAGAATCAGGATCCACAGAGCGACCAGCCACAAAAAGGCGAAAAGATACCATCCCAGGTTGAAGAACCAGATGGACCAGAAAAAATTAAAAATAAGCTGTACGGTATACAGGGTGAGGGCTTTTGTGTCCTCACCTTTTTGCATGACAACGAGATAAGAGGCGATTCCCATGAGGACGAACAGGATGCTCCACACCACCGGGAAGAGCCACATGGGCGGCGTCAGGGGAGGCTGATTCACTGTTTCAAAGGCTTTCATACCGTCTTTGGTGATCCAGGCGGAGAGTCCGCCTACCGCCAGAGGGATGGCAACGGCAGTGATGAGGTTTTTCCAGTGAATATTGTGAAATTTGTCGGAGAATTGCATGGGAGCCTCCTTTGAAAATACGATTTTGCATGTGTCAATATCCGTGTATTTCTGATTAGTATTGTATGAAAATGAGATAAAAATTATGTGTCTAGCTATAAAATGAGGACAAAAATTTGGGACTATCGGCAAACGGAGGTTTTGGTGTATGATTAAGAGTGTAATAAAGCATTATGACTATCAGAAACAGGAAATATCCAAGAAAAGGTAATAGGTAACATAGCTATGAGCACAGAACACACACAGGGTTCCCTGACAAAAGAGGCAATCCGGCTGGCGTGGCCGGCGGTCTGCGAATCCTTTTTTATCGCACTGGCGGGTATGGTGGATACTTTTATGGTGAGTACGCTCGGAGCCAATGCGGTGGCAGCGGTAGGGCTGACCACACAGCCGAAGTTCCTGGGGCTGGCACTGTTCATCGCAGCGAATGTAGCAATCTCCGCCCTGGTGGCGAGACGATTTGGAGAGAAGAGGCAGCAGGCGGCCAACGAGATTCTGGTGATGACGATCTGCTTTTGCATTGTGGCAGCGGTGATCATCAGTGCACTGACGGTGGGATTCGCGGATCAGATTATTGAATTCTGCGGATCGAGTGAGGACACGCATGCCATGGCGGCGAGATACTACCGGATCATCATGGGTGGCATGATCTTCAACGTATTGTCCATGGGAATCAATGCGGCACAGCGCGGCGCGGGCAATACGATGATCGCCCTTAGAACGAATCTGATCTCCAATCTGGTGAATATCTGCGGCAATTACCTGCTGATCAACGGCCATTTCGGATTCCCGGCACTGGGAATCACCGGAGCCGCCATTGCTACGGTATTCGGTACGGTAGTGGCATGCGTGATGAGCATCGTCTCGATCTGTCCGAAAGATGGATTTATCAGTATTCCGTATATGATTAAACATCATATTAGATTGCGGATGGAACCGCTGCTGGAGATCATCAAAGTCGGCTATTCCGTGTTTATTGAGCAGGTATTGATGCGTATCGGATTCATGTCGACTGCTATGATGGCTGCGAAAATGGGTACGGAAGCCATGGCGGCACATCAGGTAGGCATGAATATCCTCGGTCTGACGTTTTCATTCGGTGACGGTATGCAGGTAGCGGCGGTAGCGTTGATTGGACGGAGTCTGGGAGAACGTGATCCGGAGAAAGCGAAAAGCTACGGAGCCATCTGTAGACGTATTGGTCTGGGAATCTCTGTCGCACTGGCGGTTATCTATTTCTTCGGTGGGGAGACTATCTACCGGATGTTCTTTAGAGAGGAAAATATTATTGCATACGGTGTGAATATTATTCATTGTATTTGTATTATTGTTCTGTTCCAGGTGTCTCAGGTCATCTACATGGGTTGCCTGCGCGGTGCGGGAGATACGGCATACACGGCAGTGGCTTCTACGATCAGCGTTACTCTGATCCGTACGGCGGCATCCTATATTTTCGGGTTTACTCTGGGACTGGGAATGACCGGTATCTGGATGGGCATTCTGGCGGATCAGGTATCCAGATTTCTGTTTGCGTCGATTCGGTTCCGACAGGGAAAATGGGTGACAATTAAGATTTAATGAGCGCAGGTAATGAGCTTATGATAATAACAAAACTCCCGGAGCAATATCGCACCGGGAGTTCTTGCGTTCAAATAATATGCAATGAGTTACTGTGAGTTCTATTTCGTCTTCAAAGTCTTTTTCATAGCAGTGAAAGTCTCTGCACTGATCACATGCTCGATACGGCAGGCATCTTCGGCAGCCACAGTGGGATTCACACCGATGGAAGTCAGCCAGTCCGTAAGAAATGTGTGACGTTCATAGATTTTCTCTGCGATTTCCCGCCCCTTATCCAGCAGGGTGATGTAGCCTTCCTTGTCCATTTCAATATATTCCCCATTGCGGAGATTCTTCATAGCGACACTGACGCTGGGCTTGGACACACCCAGATCGTTGGCAATATCAATGGAACGGACAACACCGTTCTTTTTCTTCAGCACTAAGATCGTTTCCAGATAATTCTCAGCAGATTCCTGTATTTTCATGTAATGACCATACCCTTCCCATACATAGCATTGTGAATCGAAATACCTGCCCTACATATGGAAACTTAACCATCCGCAGGCATTACAATAAGAATAGCAGAAAAGGGTAGGAAATGCAAGATTTCAACTTAATGAGAAAAAATATCAATAAGCAATTCCTATGAGATTTCTATGGAAAAAATCAAAAAAATATATTGACAGTAAAAAAAGGTTAGTATATACTAACCACGTGAATTGAGAATGAATCTCATTAAGAACTAATGAGAAACCAAAAGCAGTTCAATACTATTGAAGGGAAGGAAGTGTGTATGATGCCCCTGAGTATGGTAGGTGCCGGTGAAGAGAACACGATCCAGAGGATCGGCGGCAAAGAGGAGACGAGGAAGTTTTTGGAGACCCTCGGATTTGTAGTAGGTGGTAAAGTGACAGTTGTGTCCCAGACCGAAGGCAACCTGATTGTGAATATCAAGGAATCAAGAGTAGCCATCGGCAAGGATATGGCCAATAAAATCATGGTGTAGCAGGCAGCTGTACCAAAAGATGCTAATAGGAGGAGAAAATGAAGACATTGAAGGAAGTTCCCTGCGGACAGACCGTAAAGGTAACCAAACTGAATGGTGAAGGTCCTGTCAAGAGACGTATCATGGACATGGGCATTACCAAAGGTGTTGAGATCTATGTGAGAAAGGTTGCTCCTTTGGGAGATCCCGTGGAAGTAACTGTCAGAGGCTATGAGCTGTCTCTTCGTAAGGCAGACGCTGAGATGATTTGCGTTGAGTAAATGATCTTTTTTTTAGCAGGAAGGTTAGCTGGAACTAATTAGTGAAAGCTAATCACATGAGCAAAAAGGAAGCTCTGAAAGAGCGTTTTGCGAATGGGGTCTGAATAGTTATTAAATGATTTTAGAGGAAAGAGGTAGAAAAATGGCAATTAAGATTGCACTTGCAGGTAACCCTAACTGCGGTAAAACGACACTTTTCAATGCTCTGACCGGTTCCAACCAGTTCGTAGGTAACTGGCCCGGTGTAACCGTTGAGAAAAAGGAAGGTAAATTAAAGAAGCAGTACGGTGGTAACGGTGATGACGTGATCATCATGGATTTACCCGGTATTTATTCCCTGTCTCCGTATACTCTGGAGGAAGTGGTAGCACGTAACTACCTGATCGGTGAGAGACCCGATGCGATCCTGAACCTGGTAGACGGTACCAACATCGAGCGTAACTTATATCTGAGCACACAGCTGATGGAATTGGGTATCCCCGTTGTCATGGCTGTCAACATGATCGATATCGTGAACAAGAATGGAGACAAGATCAACGTAGGCAAGCTTTCTGAGAAGTTGGGTTGTCCCGTTGTTGAGATCTCTGCTCTGAAACTGACTGGTATCGAGAATGCTACCAAAAAAGCGATCGAACTGGCACAGAAGAAGAGTGCAGCAGTTGCGGTACATAAATTCGCACCTGAGGTTGAGAGCGTGATCGAGACCGTAGAGAAGAAGCTGACCGATGTTCCCGAGGAACAGAAGAGATTCTTCGCTATCAAGCTGTTAGAGAAGGATGACAAGATCCAGGCACAGATGAAGAGTGTTCCCGATGTATCCGCAGAGATCAAGCAGTTGGAAGCTGCTATGGATGATGACACAGAGAGTATCATCACCAACGAGAGATACACATACATTTCCTCTATCATCAAAGAATGCTACACCAAGAAGGAAGGCCAGAAGTTAACGACTTCTGATAAGATTGATAAAATCGTGACCAACAGATGGCTGGCACTGCCGATCTTCGCAGTTGTTATGTTCATCGTATATTATGTATCTGTTACCACCGTCGGTACCTGGGCTACCGACTGGGCAAACGATGGCGTATTCGGTGATGGCTGGCATCTGTTCACTATCGGAACCGGTGCTTATGAAGAAGCAGCCGAGCCTTATGATGATGCAATGAATGTGATCAACGCATTCGTAGAAGCTGACGGTGATGAAGCTTTGGCAGCAGTCATCGACAGCGAGTCTGAAGACTACGATCCCACAGCAGCAGTAGCAGCTGTTCAGGAGTTCGCAGCAGGCATCGATGCATCCGCTACCGCAGATTACACCCTGGAAGATGAAGAGACTCTGGCAACAGAGGATGTTACTTACACCGGTGCTGAGCTGGCAGAGGCAGTTGATGTATACGCAGCAGACGGCGCAGAAGCTCCCGATCCCGCAGACTACGGTATCTGGGTACCTGGTATTCCCGTACTGTTAGAGTCCGGACTGGATGCAATTGGATGTGCTGACTGGCTGAAAGGACTGATCCTTGACGGTATTGTAGCCGGTGTCGGTGCAGTGCTTGGTTTCGTACCCCAGATGCTGGTACTGTTTATTTTCCTGGCATTCCTGGAGTCCTGTGGTTACATGGCACGTATCGCATTCATCATGGACCGTATCTTCCGTAAGTTCGGTCTGTCCGGTAAATCCTTCATTCCTATGCTGATCGGTTCCGGATGTGGTGTTCCCGGTATCATGGCTTCCCGTACCATCGAGAACGACAGAGACCGTAAGATGACGATTATGACTACCACATTTATTCCTTGTGGTGCTAAGCTTCCTTTCATCGCCATGGTAGCAGGTGCTATCTTCGGCGGCGCAGCATGGGTTGCTCCTTCCGCATACTTCCTGGGAATCGCAGCAATCATCTGCTCCGGTATTATCCTGAAGAAGACCAAGATCTTCGAGGGCGATCCTGCTCCTTTCGTTATGGAGCTTCCCGCTTACCACTGGCCTACCGTAGGTACGGTACTGCGCAGCATGTGGGAGCGTGGCTGGTCCTTCATCAAGAAGGCAGGTACCATCATCCTTCTGTCCACCATCGTTGTATGGTTTACTACTTATTTCGGATTCACCGAGGACGGCTTCCGCATGCTGGCTGAGGATGAGATCGATATGAGTATCCTGGGCAAGATCGGTCAGTGCCTGGCATGGATCTTCATCCCTCAGGGCTTCGGTAACTGGCAGGCAACTGTTGCATCCATCACCGGTCTGGTAGCAAAGGAGAACATCGTAGGTACGATGGGTATCCTCTACAGCGCAGGCGAGGGTTCCGTATATGCTAACATGGCAGCTACCTTCACTGTAGCAAGCGGCTATGCATTCCTGGCATTCAACCTGCTGTGCGCACCTTGCTTCGCAGCTATGGGTGCGATCAAGCGTGAGATGAACAATACCAGATGGTTCTGGATCGCTATCGGATATCAGTGCGGTCTGGCATATGTGGTATCCCTGTGTGTATATCAGATCGGTACGCTGATCACCACCGGTGCTTTCGGTATCGGCACTGTAGTAGCATTCCTTCTGATCATCGGCTTCATTTATCTGCTCTTCCGTCCTTACAAGGAGAGCACCACTCTGAAGGTTGACACCAAGAAGGTTGCATAAGTAAAATAAATGATAGAACTTTCCCACAGGTGCCCGGCGTGACTGCTTGCAGGCAAAGCCCGATACCTGTGAGGGGAGTAAACAGATAGGAACATAACATTACTTGCGGGTCTTCGACAAGGGGATCCGCAGGATTTCAAAGTAAGAGTAAGGAGGCAGTCTATGGGAACCGTAGTTGTATTGGCGATACTGGCCGGTGTAGTTGCATTGATTGTCCGCAAAATGATAAAAGACAAAAAGAATGGGAAATCCATTCAGTGCGGTGGCGATTGCAGCCACTGTGGAGGTCATTGTGGACACTAAGGAACAGGTAAGCTATCAGACCACGAAAATGCAGAGAGAGATCATATTGACCAAGCTGAAAGAAAAAGGCTGCCGCATTACAAAACAGCGTCTTCGGCTGATTGATATTATCCTCCAGAATGAATGCTCCAGCTGTAAGGAGATCTTCTACCGGGCATTGGAAGAGGATGACAAGCTGGGAGTCGCAACCGTATACCGCATGGTCAACCTGTTAGAAGAGATCGGTGCCATCAGCCGTAAGAACATGTATAAGGTAGCTTACTCTGAAAATTGTATGATGGAAAATGCCTGTACCATTGAGCTGGATGATGGTTCGATACATCATCTCTCAGCAAAAAAATGGAATTCCGTGATCCGGGCGGGACTCAAGTCCTGCGGATACCTCGTAGACCAGAGGGTGAGTAACGTGACGATCAGACCCTGCGAGTGTGCGGAGCAGGTATGCTAGTATAACAGTTTTAAATTAACTACCCCATATCATTTGCCTATTTTCCCGATAGCACAGGATAAAAATCCTCAGCGTAGCCCGCTACGCCTACGTTTTTTATCCTACACTCTCAGAAAAAATATTCTACGTGAATGGTATAGTTATTTAGAAATCGTTATACTAGAAATTAGAAATATGTCAGAAATTAGAAATAAGTAGAAAAACCGGTGTGGGGGCAGGAGGTCTGGATGGACAGAGCTGTTTTCTACACCGGTTTTATTTATATGGGTGGCAGGATATACTAATCTGCATGAAATTTTGATAGATATTGCAGCAAAAAGGAAGCCTCGTAGAGGCGATTTTGCGAATGGGGTTCTGAATAGTTATTTTTTGAAGGAAAACAACAAGGAGAGCGAAACATATGGGAACTTATATGATATGCGGAATATTGATCATAGTGATCGTGGCAGCATTACTGGGATCCAGAAAGCACTTCAAGGGAGAAGGCGGATGCTGTGGTGGAGGCGGTGATGTGAAGATTAAGCCGAAGCACTTAGACACCATCGTAGCAACGAAAAAGCTTCAGATCGAAGGAATGTCCTGTGTGAACTGCCAGAACCGCATTGAGAATGCCCTGAATGGCATGGCCCAGGTCAATGCCAAGGCAAGCTTTAAGAAGGGCGAAGCAATCGTAAAACTCGGCGTGGATATCCCCGAAGACGAACTGCGTGAGGCTGTGGAGAAGCTGGGATATAAAGTTACTTCCATTGAATTGATGTAAATTGAAAGTTACGCGAGCAATGAGCCGCGCATAGGCATAGTGAAGACAGCGATGGG
>OKWJ01001046.1_pt1 | contig 23706 bp, 24 predicted proteins | sample 1607121 | NCBI WGS metagenome assembly OKWJ01 (sample SAMN04414080, study PRJEB24778) | human gut metagenome | material: faecal | host: Homo sapiens | reverse complement strand
AAGTATGGCAACATATGTAGTCGAGCATTACTAATAGGACGAGGGCTTTTCCTAGCGTTAGGTTTTTTAATCTAACAACTAGAGTTAAAGTTGAGATTGCGTTGACTTATAATTACTATGCAGCTTTCAGTGTACGGTCACGAACCGTATTGATTGGCTCCTTATTTGGACGCAAGCCAATCTCTACAATTTTCCGGTGACCAAGCGGCAGGATTCCACCCGTTCCCATCTCGAACACGGTCGTAAAGACTGCTTGCGGCGAAACTACTTGGCGGAAGACCGCCTGGGAAGATAGCTAGTTGCCGGATTCTATTTTTAGCAGAAAAGAGTTTTTGAATTGATTTCAGAAACTCTTTTTTGTTGCTTATGGCGTCAAATTTTATTTTTTGTTGAATAAATAAAATTTTTCTCTGCCGTTAACAATAATTTGTGATAATATAAAGTGATGACCACGCTTAAAGAATTAGTTGGAAAAAGGATAAAGATAGTCAGAAAAAGGTGCAATCTGACTCAGGAAAAGCTTGCAGAGCTTATTGATATTGGCACGCGTCAGATTTCGAGGCTGGAATGCGGAGGAAATTTCCCATCTCACCAGACTTTTGAAAAACTTTCGAGGGTTTTGGGCGTTGAAACAATGGAGTTTTTCAATTTTGAAGATATGGACATTGCTGAAACACAGATTGAAAAGCCTGCAATGTCGAAAATAAGCGGTTAAAAGCAAAAGCCTTGAAGACTCCTCAAGTCTTTTTCCTAAAACTGAAAGCTTTTTAAAAATGTTATTTACCCCGTCAAATTCAGGCTAACTCTTTGAGTGTGTCAATTATTTTATAATATTATAAATTTATGCTTAAATTTAGCGAGAGGGAATGTTAATGTCAATAGAAAATGTAAAAATTTACTTAAAAAATTATAAAAAGGACGGCGAGGTCAGGGAATTTGCGGTTTCAAGCGCCACGGTCGAGCTTGCGGCAAAGGCTTTGAACACCGAACCCGCACGAATCGCTAAAACTCTTTCTTTTAAGGTCGCTGACAGGGTAATCCTTGTTGTTGCGGCCGGCGATGTGAAAATTGATAATAAAAAATTTAAATCTTTTTTCGGTTTTAAAGCAAAAATGCTCGATTATGCTGAGGTTGAGCTTTTGACAGGGCATGTTGTGGGTGGGGTGTGCCCGTTTGCATTGCCTGAGGGGGTGGAGGTTTATACAGATGTTTCTTTGGCGAGATTTGACACGGTTTTTCCTGCCTGCGGCAGCCCGAATTCGGCTATTGAGCTCACCTGTGAAGAATTGTACAAAATCTCGAACAGCGCGGGCTGGATAGATGTTTGTTCAATAAAAGAATAAAAAAATGGGGCTGTAAAAGCCCCCTGTCTGGAATTAAGAATAGTTGGAAGTATGAAAAAGATTAATTATATTAAAATTAAAAATGGCGCTGGCGGCAATTAGCCAACCGGGTAAAACTCAGGCTATTTGTGCAAAATCTTTCATTTCAAAATCTTTTTAACCCATGTGGACTATGGACATACGGGTCGCATTTGCATATAATGATTTAAAAATAAGACGTTTTAAGTCATATAGCAAGGAGAGAATATGAAAAAGTTTTTATTTGCGCTGTTTTTTATTCTGGTAATGAATATTTCTCAGTGTGCGTACGCTTATGAATTTGAAGTTATAAGCAATGATTCTGCCGCAAAAATTCAGGATAAAATCAGCAGAATCGGATTCAGAATATTGAACGCAAACGCAATAGACAAGCGAATGGTCTTTTTTTATGACACATCCAAGACGCTTAATGCTTATACAACACATCGTGATAGGCAAATTGTGCTTTATCGGGGTTTATATAACATGATGAACACTGATGACGAAATTGCTGCGGTGCTTTCTCATGAAATTTCTCACGGGGTTGACGGCTATCAGGGCATATTTAGGGGCTATTTTACTCATATTGCCAATTCTCTTAACCCCAAAAAATATGAATACAAAGCTGATAAAAGAGCAGTGGACTTTATGGTAAAAGCCGGATATCATCCTGTAGCGCTCATTGTTGTAATGAATAAGGCTTTTCCGCAGGCAAGATATGACTGGTACAGCACACATCCTTTGTCGTCAAGAAGGATGATTGAGGTTTATGCGTACATTTATAAAAAATATCCTGAATATCTGGTGAATAACCCTTATGAAAAGGAGGTTTTTTATCAAAATTTCCTGCTTAATTCAAAGCAAAACAGGGAAAAATTCCAAAAAAGTGTCGAATCCAAGTCAAAAGGACATGTAAATTATTTGTAGGCCGGAAAATGAAAAAAATTCTTACTTTTGTCATAGTCCTGAATTTTATTTGTGCACCTGTGCATGCTTTGATTGTTGATGAGTTTGCGCTTAAGAGCCTTGATTCTTCGCTGGAAATTAAAACTGCCCCTGTGAAGCTTTGCGAGGATAACTTTGTTAAGCAAAGCCTGCCGGAAACGCTCAAAATAAAAAATTATAATGAAAAACATCTTAATTTTCGCGATGAGCTTGTAAAAAACCGTACTGCAATGGCTCCGGGTGCATACAAAGTTCGATATATAGAAGATAATTTTCTGCCAAAAACAGAAAAACATATCAAAAAATACCGTGCTGCTGTTGATTATGCAAAAAAAGAACAGGCTGTGCAAATAAAAATTAAGAATCTTCTTACTACAAAAAAACAGCTTTCAGAAGGTGATTTTGTTGAATTTGAAACGGTTCATGACCTTGATTTGGGTAATAAATTTTATCCGAAAGGCACAATTGTAAGAGGAAGGATTGAAACTGTTTCTCCGAACGGTTTTTCAGGGGTTCCTGCTGATTTGATTTTGGGGAATTTCACTCTGGGCAATCTTCCTTTACAGGGTGAACTCCAGAAAAAAGGCAAGAACCACAGTGTGTGGGTATATCCCTGCGCCTATGTCGGAAGTTTTTTCTTTGGTGCAGGGGTGATTTTTTTACTTGTTAAAGGCGGTCAGGCGCAAATTTCACCCGAGGAAGTTTTTACGGTTTATGTTCAAAATTGATTAATTTTGCGCGAAATAGCCGTTTTTCAATTGCCTAGCGGTGATAAGCCTCGTTATTGTTGATTTTAAACGCCCTGTAAACCTGCTCGTAAAGCAGCACTCTGGCAAACTGGTGAGTAAATGTCATTTTTGAAAAACTGAGCTTGAAATCAGCCCGGGAACTTACTGACGGGTCGAGCCCGTTCGCTCCGCCAATTACGAAAACGATTTCATTGTGCCCGATTTGGGAAATTTCTTTTAGTTTTTGCGCAAATTCCTCCGAGGAAAGGCTTTTTCCGCAAATTTCAAGTGTAATTACAAAAGAATCGGGCTTAATTTTTGAAAGAATTTTTTCAGCTTCAAGCTCCATGTATTTTTTTGCAAGGGTTTCGTCTTTAATCTCCTGTGCCGGAATTTCAATAGGAATCAGCGAGCAATAAGCCCCGAGGCGTTTTTCATATTCATCCAGAGCGAGTTTTGTGAATTTTTCTTTGATTTTTCCGACTGCAATAATTTTTATGTTCATAATTCAACACACAAAGCCTTGTTCATCATACGATTCCAGCGCCAGTAGCTGTAATAAATCGTCGCATTAGCCAAAACCGGCAGCCAGAGCGCTTTTTTGCTGTATTCAAAGCTGTTTATGTTGCGGGTGATGTAGTTTATTGCAACAACGGTTTCATGACCTTTGACAACCCGCACCAGCGCGCACTGCGCAGGGTCGGTTTTTGTGCTTTTGTAAGCGCACCATTGCATAATCGCGTCGTCGGTTTCGGATTTGAGCTTTTTTGTTTCAATCTTGCCGAATTTGTCGCGTTCATAGCCCACAATTGTTTCGATGAACGAATCAGCGCCCTCGTTTGCCTGTTTTGCCCATTTGTATGAATGAAAAATCAACATTTCGTTCCAATTTTCAGGGTCATCATAAATCGGCACGAATTTTGCGATGATTTCCTGCTCCTCGTCCTTGCGTTCGTACGAAACAGCTTTCCAATCTCTGTCAGGATAGTGCAAAATCGCGGTTTCATAAGCATTTGCGACGGAAAACCCGGTAATTTGCAGGGCAAAAAACGTCAAAATAAAAAATTTATACAATTGTCCATGCAGGTTTTTCATCAGCTGTAATCACTTCCACGGGTTCGTCTTTTAAAATTTCGACGATTTTTTCAGAAAAGAATTTTTCGGATTCAAAATGTCCGATATCCAGAAGCGCCATGTCTTTAACCTCCAAAGCCGCATGATATTTGACATCCGAGGTAATATAAACATCCGCACCGCAAACATCGCCAATAAACTCCGCGCCGGCGCCCGCGCAGATTGCGACGGTTTTCACTGCGGGCTTTGCGAGCTTGTTTATAAGCTTGATTTTGTCCAGAGAATAGGTCGTTTTCACCGCGGCGATGAATTTTTCCAAAGGCAGCTCAAACGGCAGCTCGCCGGCTTTTACATAGTCGTTGATTTTTTTAATTCCGGATAATCCGAGCTTTTCGACGAGAATATCCGTTGTTCCGCCAAAAGCGCGGTCAAAATTTGTGTGAGCGCTGTAAATCTGGATGTTATTTTTGATTGCGCGCTGGTGAAGCGGGTTTTCGAGCTTTTTTAGGGGCGAAAAAATCAACGGATGATGAGAAATTATCAAATCGCAGCCCATTACGACCGCATGTTCAAGCACATCGTCCGTAACAGTAAGGCAGGCAAGGATTTTGTTTGCTTCGCAGTTGTGAAGATTGATTTGCCAGCCGGAATTATCCCATTCTTCAGCGGTTTCCGGGGGTGCAAAATCCTCAATTTTTTTCAAAATCTTCTCAATTTTCACTTTTTTCACCTTTCAAAACAGTTTCAAGGATACTTTTGGCGATATTGTCTTTTGTGTTGCGGTCAATTTTAACCATTGGCGCATTTTTTGAGAGGATGTAAACCTCATTGTAATCGCTTGAAAAAGCAATGTCACTGCGGGTTATGTCGTTGGCGACAAGATAATCGCAGCCTTTTTTCTCGAGTTTTGACTTCGCATTTTCGAGCAAATCGTCGCTTTCCGCACAAAATCCCACAACAACCTGATTTTTTCTTTTGTTTTTGCAAAGATTTGCAAGAATATCCGGATTTTTGACGAGTTTTAGCGTCAATTCTTCGTTTCCGTCTTTTTTAATCTTTGATTTTGCGCATTCAACCGGCCTGTAGTCGGCAACCGCTGCTGCCATTATTACGCAGTCGGCATTTTGCGCCTCATCTGTTACCGCTTTTTCCATTTCAAGAGCGCTGTTTACGGTTATTGTCTTATATGGCTTTGTTTCTTCAAAGGTACAGACCAGCGTAACCTCTGCGCCGGCGTTGTATGCGCAGTCCGCAAGGGCTTTTCCCATTTTTCCGGAGCTGTAATTCCCGATATATCGCACAGGGTCGATGTTTTCACGGGTTCCGCCGGCAGTTATGAGGATTTTTTTGCCTTTTAGCGCCCTGTTTTCGTATAAAAGGAGTGCTGCTTCGTTAAAAACCTTTTCTACTGACGCAAGCCGTCCTTTTCCGCAGGTTCCGCAGGCGAGAAATCCGCTTTCCGGCTCAACAATGTGCATTCCGGCATTTTTTAGCGCAGAAATGTTCTTCTGAACGAATTTATTTTCCCACATTCCGGTATTCATTGCGGGAGCAAGCAAAATTGTACCTTTAAATGCACAGGCAAGCGATGTCAAAAGATTGTCAGCAATGCCGTTTGCCAGTTTTCCGATTGTATTTGCGCTCGCAGGTGCAATTACGAAAAGGTCCGCCCAGTCGCAGAGGGAAATATGCTCGGGTTTTTTGTCGGTTGTGTTGAACTGCTCAATATAAACCCTGTCCTGTGAAAGCGTGTCCATTGTGAGCTCTGTGACGAATTCTTTTGCGTTCGGGGTGAGCACTACTTTTACATTTGCGTCATTTTTTTTGAACATTCTGACGAGTTCGCAGATTTTGTAGGCTGCGATTCCGCCAGTTATTCCTATTAAGATGTTTTTGTTTCTCAGCATAGCTATATTATACACGAAAACAGACCGTCTGCATTCAAACGGTCTGTTTTATTCTTTGTGCGGGGTTTTAAAATTTTGGATAGTACATTACGTTCAAAGCTCTGTTGTAAAGGTCAAAAAACGGTTTTCTTTCGAGCTCGGGGTTGGTTTTGTCCAGGATTTTTTCGGGCGTTTTGACCAGGAGCCTTACATTTTCATAAGAATCGTAGGCCGGCCCGACCCCTGTTCTTTTTACGGAGCCGGCATTGACATTAACCTGAATATTTTTTCCGTCTTTATTAATAATTGTTGTGAGATTGCGCTTTGTTTTGTTTAGAATGCTTATCAGAACATCACCTTTGTTGTTTTGGGTTTTGTTAATTAAAGATAAAACATTACCTTTTCTGTCAAGACCAATTATTTTTGTATGTCCTGTTACGTCGGTTGCTGTTTTATAAACTTTCTGTCCGTTTTTGCTTATAAATTTTTGAACATGGACCCCTTTTATAATTGCTTGGAGGAGAAAATCCCTGACATGGTTGTTCGGGGTAAAAATCATTTCTGTAAGTCTGAACACATTTCTTTTTGTCATACACTTCTCTTTCTATGGGCTGAAAACAATTTTACGGGTAAAAAATGCAAAAATGAAAAAATTTGCCATGGAAAAAACGCATACTTAACTTTTTGTTACAAAAATAAGGGTTCAAGCCTAATCAATGCAGAGTCTTTTGTCCTGAAGAAGCTTGTCGAGGTTCAGCAGGTTTATTACGGTGTTTTCATTGTAAATTTCGGCTTTGATGTAGAGATTGTCGAGCTTGAGGTCGTTTTTGTTTTGGATTTGGTCTTTGGAAATGTTCATTACATCCAGAATCTCGTCCACGAGCAGCGCCAGTTTGAGTTCTCCGGCGTTAAGAACGATTATTTTTTCTTCTTCGGAATCATCTTTCTGCTCAAATCCGATAAACTCTTTCAGGCTTAGCACCGTGAAAAAATCACCCTTTAGATTTATTATTCCTTTTATGTATTCGGGCGTGTAGGGGATTTTTGTTACGGTAAGATTTTTCCTGCTGATGAGCTCTTTCACGTAATCTGAATAAATGCAGTAAATATGCCCGTTAATTTTGAAAAGAATGTATTTGTCCTTGCCAAAAAAATCATTCTCAAGCGCAAAATTCATTTTTACTGCGATTTCTCTGTTTCTTTTTTCAAGGATTTCCAGCGATTTTTCATCTTTCGGGAAAAATTCGCAATAATTTACGTCACCTACCGTTGATTTTGTTTCTCTTATAAAGGATTCCAGCGCTGAAATGTTCAGAATATTGATAAGCCGGTTTTTTTCCTGATAAAATGCCCTTATAAAGCTGTTCATGGTTCCGAGCGAGGAGGATTGGACGCTGCTTTTGTTTGTGGTGATAAAATCCGAAACTTTATCGACAATTATTGCCCAGAGCGATTCTTCGCCTTTTACTATGATAATCTGGTTTGCAACTGTAAAATTTTTCTGCGGTAAATTAAGAAGCCGCCTTATGTCGGGAACATTTATTAAAAGTCCGTTGTAATTAAGGATTCCGACTGTGTTTTCGGGCAGTTTTTGGGGCGTAATCAACGCGGGCAGCATTGTAACCTCCATAACGAACTCCGCATTCAGTGCGTAGGTTCTGTCATCCAGCTCAAAACACAGATATAAAATTTCATCGGGTTGGGTTATTGGATTTATTATTTGGGACATTAATATTAAAACCTTGTTACAATCAGGACTTTGTAATAAAATTATTATATTGCAATTTGGCTGAAAATGACAGGGGAGTTTTTAATGAGCAACGAATTAAGTTTTATAAAAAAATCGAATATAAAGTTTGCGCTGGATATGGTTCTGCTTTTTTCTTTCCTTGTTATGGTTGTGGCTTTTGTGCATAAAAGCGCTATGAACCTTAATCATCTTGCGGCTTTGTTCTTTTTCTTTATGTTTTATATTGTTCAGTATGTTTTTACGCGTCAGTGGCTAATCGGTGAGTTGAGAAAAGTTGTTACGGAAAAGGCGGGAAAAACGAAAACTTCTGCTGAAAGAATCCTGACCCTCGCTACAGAACAAAGAAATATCACAGAAGATTACAAATCTCTTGCACAAAATACAATACAAATGATAGAAGAGCTCAAAAACACCTCGAATGAAATGAAAATCGGCGCACGCAGTGCGCTGGAGGTGGTTTGTGCAGAGCTTGAGAGCGCTGATTCCGAAAAGGTCGCTGTAAAGGCAAATATCGAGAAAATGGTTGTCCTGAAACAGAGAATCCAGATAATTGCCGAGCTGATTCTTGAATTGAGCGAATATATCCAGCAAATCGGCTCAATAATCGGGCTGGTTGAGGATATTGCGGAGCAGACGAACATGCTTGCGTTGAATGCGGCTGTTGAAGCGGCAAGAGCGGGCGAGCATGGAAAGGGATTTGCCGTTGTTGCCGGAGAAATCCGAAAACTCGCTGACGAGTCAAAACAGGCAACAACAAAAATCGTTTCTCTCATCAACGATATTCAGCACACAACAAATTCAACGGTTATGGCAACCGAAGAGGGCACAAAGGAAATCGAATCCGGCGTAAAACTCGCAACAGAAATCGAAAACAACTACATTGTTCTGAACAAAGCTGTTGACAACCTCAAAAAAATGGCTGAAAACGTTGCCGGAAGCTCGGATAGCCAGCTGAAACTTTCTGATACGGCTATTCATACAATTAATGATTTGAACCAGAAAATTCAAATGTCTTTAAAAACAATTGAAACAAATATAACGAATATTAATATGCTTCGAGATTTGTCCGAAAGCTTGACCAAACAGAATGAACAATAGACGAAAATGAGGCGCACGGATGGATTTTCTGCCCGAAGAAACTGATGAAATTCTGAATATTTTTAGAGAAGAAACGGAAGAAATTATCCAGAAGCTCAACAACAACCTTCTCCAGCTCGAAAATACCCCCAACGACAAAGAAAAACTCGTTTTTATGTTCCGTGACGCACATTCGCTCAAGGGCGCGGCAAGGATGATTGGTTTTAACAATATTCAGCGCCTTGCTCACAAAATTGAGGACGTTCTGGGGCTTGCAAAAGAAAACAAGCTCCATATTGACCGTGAAATTACCGATGTGCTTTACAAAGCAACGGATTTGCTCTCTTTTCTTATTGAAAACTCCGTAAAAATCAAAAAAGAGTATTACACGGACGATATCCAAAAATATATTGAAAATATTGATGTTCTTATTGATAAGCGGATGAAAGGGCAAGAACCCCAATCCGCAGAACCATTGCCGGCGCCTGAAAATGACCTCAAAGAAATGTCGCCGCGTGCTGTACTTGCAATAAACGGGCTTTTTAGCGAGGCTCTGCTGGTCGGAGCGAAATTCAGCCCCGAAAACAGCACAAAATACCTCGAAACTCTTTTTGATACAACAAAAGAGCTCGAAAAACTCCTGAAAGAATCCGGATTTGCGTCTGTTGATGAGCAGATTTCCAGTATAAACAGCAAAATTTCTTTTGTGATAGAAAATTCAAATGTAATGACCGAATCCGAAATTCAGGAGCTGAATTCGGAGCTTTTTGGCGCGTCTGAGGATTTGAACAGGATTTATCAGAAGCTCGGGGAAAAAACTGTGGATTTTCGTTCTTTGATAGAATCAAAGCTCCATCCGGACGAAAATTCTCCCATAAACATTGCGCTGCCAGCTCAAGAAGAACCGGAAGAAAACAATGAACAAAAACTTATCAAAAAAGTTCAGTTTGTTAAAGAAAAACTCGAAAAACTCGGGGTTGACCTGTCGGAAATTCCTGAAATAAATAAGGTTTTGAACCATATTATTTCAAAAAGCGAAAAAAGCAGTGTCGAACATATCGCAAATAAGCTGATTGAAGTCCTCAACACCGTCAAAAAGGCGAATACGCTGCCTGAGAGGGAGGTTGTGCAAATTTTGAAGCAGAGCACAAACTCTCTCGAGCGGATTTTGAACAATGAAAAGGGCGAAGAAGAAGATTTGTCGCTGATTTTGCAGCGATTGGACATTGTGCGGCAGATGATTGCCCTGAATATGGCGAAAAACCCGCTTTCTAACATTGCCTCGGGCATTGACGAATCAGGGCTGACCGTGAAAAAGGCTCAGGACTTTTTCAATTCGTTTGAATCGACTTCTATAAAAACCCTCCGCGTTGACACGAAAAAACTCGACCAGCTCGTGAACCAGATGGGCGAGCTCATCATCACGAGGATAAAACACCAGAAAAATATCAACGAGCTGGAAGAAATTCTTGAAGAACTCAACGAATGGAAAAATTTTAACCACAAATCCCAGAGTTTTATCAAATATTATGACAAAAAGCTGATGGCGTCGATTGCTGCGGGGGATTTTGGGAGCGTTTCCGTTTTTAGCAAGCAGATTTATTCGATTTTTCAGGAAAATGCCTTTAAAATCATGAAACTTAACAATCGCATTTTAAGCCTGCAAAAATCAATCGATGAGGATGATACAAAGTTCAATATTATCGTCACACAGCTGGAGAGCATGGTTAAAAATATCCGGGTTTTGCCGCTTGCAACGATTTTCCACATGTTTCCGAGGATGATTCGCGATATTTCCAAAGATACGGGCAAAAAAATTGAGCTGCTCATCTCCGGAAGCGAAACCAGCGCTGACAAAAAGGTTATTGAAGAAATAAAAACCCCGCTAATGCACATTATAAGAAATTCCATCGACCATGGAATCGAAACGCCCGAAGAAAGGGTCGCTGCGGGAAAATCCCCGACGGGTCAAATTCATCTTCATGCAAAAAGCCTTGAAAATAAAATTGTAATTGAAGTAAATGACGACGGACGCGGGATTGACCTTGAATTGATTAAAAAACGCGCCCTGGAAAAGAAACTTATAACAGAAAAAGAGCTTGAATTTCTCACTAACGAGCAGGTGATGAATATTATTTTCTGGTCAGGGTTTTCGACGGGCAAAGTCGTTACGGAGATTTCCGGCCGCGGACTGGGGTTGGATATTGTGCAGACAAAAATCTCCCAGCTCAACGGGCGTGTAAAAGTTTTTTCTGTTGTCGGGCATGGCACGAAAATCAGCATTGAGCTCCCTATTTCAATGTCAACAATGAAGGCATTTATTGTAAAATCCGCAAATCAGCTTTTTGCAATGCCCATGACTGCCGTAAAAACCGTTATGTGGGTCGAAAGCGGGGAGATTTATACAAGAAATGAAAACAAAACCGTGCTTATTGACGGAAAATCCATTCAGGTGTTTGAACTGTCCGAGCTTTTGAGCTTGCCGCCGGCTCCGGAAAGCCTTGAAAATACCAGAAAAACCCTTGTTGTTGTTGAAATTGAAAATGCGATGATGGGCATTATTGTTGACAAAATCCTTGGCGATGAAGAAATTCTTCAGAAAAAACTTTCGCCGCCGATTGTCAAGCTCAAAAATATCATGGGGATTACGACCCTTGTCACGGGCGAGGTTTGCTTGATTTTAAACCTTATAGACCTTTATAAAAATTCTTATGCTGGTACCGAAAAAGGGCTTATTGAAAGCAGATACAAAATCCAGCCGAAATCCAACCGCGATTATACAGTGCTGATTGTAGATGATTCAATCACAACACGCTCTTTGCTAAAAAATATCCTTTTCCATTGCGGTTACAATTTCAAAATGGTCAACAATCCGAAAGAAGCTTTTGAGGAGCTTGCAAAAAGTAAATTTGACCTGATTTTATCCGATTTGGAAATGCCTGAGATGGACGGGCTGGTTTTTGTTGAACAACTGAAAGCGGATGAGCTTTACAGAAAAATTCCGATAATAATAATCTCCTCCCGCACCCAGAATGACCCCAAAATCAAAGAATGTCAGGCTGACGGGTTCATCAGCAAGTCTGATTTTAATCAGGAATATCTGCTTGAAAAAATTAAACAGCTTTTGAAGAAAAATGATTGAAGATATCGTAAAAAAGTACAACATAAGAACCGCGCACTCAAATCAGGTAAAAGTTTATGCACTGATGCTTTTCGACGCGCTGAACGGAAAACTTTTTGATTTTGGCGAAAAAGAAAAGTCCTATCTGGGCGCTGCAGCTCTTTTGCACGATATCGGGTACCATATCGACAGAAAATCCCATCACAAACACTCGCTCGGGATGATTCTGGAGATGGATTTTGAGGAATTTGATGACCGTGAACGTGAAATAATTGCACATCTTGCGCGGTATCATCGTTCGGCTTTCCCTGATGAAACAAAACACATGCGCTTTTGCGCTCTCAATCAGGAGCAAAAAAACGTAATCCTCAAACTTTGCGGGCTTTTGCGGCTTGCTGACGGGCTGGATAAGCCCGCAAAGAACCTTATTACGGGGATTGAGGCGGATGTTGACGATTTTTCCATAAATCTTTCGCTCAGAACGGTCGGATTTCTGCCAAAGCTTGCTATGGCGATGGAGAAAAAGGATTTGATGGAGTTTATTTATAAAAAAACGGTGAATTTGAGTTGTAAAAAGCTTTAGCTGCGGACGGGGATGTACGGGTTTGTCTTTTTCGTTGTGGTTCCTCCGGTATTTGACATCGGAGAATCTTTTTTGGCCCCTCACCCCGGTTCTCTCCTGATTGCCCCTCCGGGTTGTCCCCCACCCCAGCCCTCCCCGAGTTGGGGAGGGAGAATAATTAATGGGATTTAATATTGACCACATGGTCAATGCGCATTTTGTATATTTCAATCCCCTGATGGATGAGAAAAATCCTCCATACGTAGTAAATTACTAATGAGGGAAATTATATTCCCGAAGAACTTGGTGAGGATAACAAAAAAATGGAAATATCAGGCTTGGATATTACTCTCAGAAGGATTCAGCAGATAGAACAGACGTTCAGCGCTCTGTCCAATACTGCTATGCCCAAAACTGATAATGATTTCCAAAAAATCCTCGACACAGCAGCAAAAACCGAAACTCCGAACTACAACAACCCTCTCACCGAAAAAATATTTTCATCAAGCTATAACAATACCCCGAAAACCTCACAAAATGCGGAAATTGACTCGCTGATTGACACTTACGCCGCAAAAAATAACATGGATTCGGCATTTATAAAAGCTGTAATTAAACAGGAATCAGGTTTTCAGCCGGAAGCGACTTCTCATTGCGGCGCAATGGGGCTTATGCAGCTTATGCCGGCAACAGCCAGCTCAATGGGCGTTCGTGACGCGTTCGACCCGGAACAGAACATTATGGGCGGCACAAAGTACTTAAAAGGGCTTCTTGACCGGTTTGACGGCAATAAAGAGCTCGCTCTCGCCGCATATAATGCCGGCCCCGGCGCAGTTCAGCGCTACGGCGGTATTCCGCCCTACAATGAAACACAAAACTACGTAAGGAGCGTGCTTGCGCACTACAATGCTTACAAAGGGGGTGCTGAATAATGATTTCAAGAGGACTTCAAATCGCAGCGAACGGTATGCTGGGCTTAATCGAGAATCAGGACGCAATCGCACACAACCTTGCGAACGTAAACACTGCCGGCTACAAAAAAGAGGCTTTGATTTTTAAAAATGTCTATAATTCCATTGTTTCTGAGCCTCAGAACCGCGCTGATTACAAATACAGAAACCATCATGACGTAGGAATGCTCAGCATGGGCTCCCAGTCGCACAAACTCGTCCATGAATTCCTGCAAGGCACGCTTTCCAGAACGGACAGGCCGCTTGATGTTGCTATTCAGGGGGATGGATTTTTCAAGGTTCAAGGGCCCGATGGAAGCGTTGCTTACACAAGAAACGGAAATTTTGTCATAAATTCGCAAAATCTTTTGACCGACAACGACGGAAATCTCGTTATGGACAGGGAAAACCGCCCGATTCAGCTTAATATAAGGGCTCTGGGCATTACGACCCCGAAAGAAATCACGATAAACGGAAACGGCCAGATGTGTATAGTCAGAGGCGAGGGCGCAGGCACGCAGGTTCTGCAAACTATCGGGGTGTGGGATTTTTCAAACAAAGAAGATATGAAATCGCTCGGCTCTGCGAGGTATTATCCGAAAGATATCACCACAAACCCCGAGCTTGTTGCGGAAAAATATACCGTAGAACAGGGCGCAGTAGAGCTTTCCAACACAAATGTGGTCAATGAAATGATTAATACAATCAGCACAACAAGAAATTACGAAACGCTAAGCAAATTTGTTAAAGAAAAATCAAGTCTTATGCAAACTGCTATAAATATAGGAAGATTAAAATCCTAAAAAGCGCTAAAATAGATAAAATACCCTGAAAAGGGCAAAACAAAAACTATACTTGGAGGAGAAAATAAAATGTTAAGATCGCTGACAACAGCCGCAACCGGAATGATTGCCCAACAACTGAATCTCGACGTTGTTGCGAACAACATTGCGAACGTAAACACAACCGGCTACAAAAAAGTCAGAGCAGAGTTTCAGGATCTTCTTTCTCAGGCACAAAGAACTCCCGGTGCGATGTTGAATCAGGGTGTTTATCAGCCGGTCGGCATAGAAGTCGGGCTGGGTGTAAAAACAGCGGCAACAACGCGTATTTTTACGGGCGGCCCGCTTACAGCAACTGACAGGTCGATGGATATCGCGATTGAGGGCGAAGGTTTTATCCAGATTGTACGTCCGGACGGCACTCTTGCTTATACGCGCGACGGCTCGTTTAAAATTGACGCTGTCGGGCAGGTTTGTACCTCTGACGGCTTTTTGATTCAGCCGCAAATAACAATTCCTCAAAACGCAACCGAAATTAACATCACTCCGGACGGAAATGTCTCCGTAAAAATCGGAAACGACAACAATCAGAGCATTGTAGGCCAAATCCAGCTCGTAAAATTCCAGAATCCGTCGGGTTTGACCTCAATCGGGCACAATTTGTATGTTGAAACGCCGGCATCAGGTACTCCTGTAATGGGAACGCCGGCTCAGGACGGTTACGGAACGATTCAGCAGGGATTTTTGGAGGCTTCTAACGTCCAGCTCGTTGATGAGCTGATAAACCTTATCAAAGCAGAACGCGCTTTTGAAGCAAACTCAAAAATTATCACGGCTTCGTCAGATATACTCCAGCAAACTAACGCAATGGTACAATAATGAAAAAAATACTTCTCACAGCATTAATATTCATCACAGCTTCGCTGCATAACGCCTGCAAGGCGCAGGTTGTCAGCGCAGACAGCTTTAAAATGCTTGTGAAAAACCAGATTTGTACGGATTTGAAGAAATATAATCTTGAAAATGCAGAAGTAAACATCGGAAATATCCCTGTTTCGCAATTGACTCTTCCGGACGGGAAAGTTTCGGTCGAGGTTATCTCAAATTCCAACGGAACAGCCCCCAAAGAATACAAAAAAATCAATATTCTTGTAAACGGCGCGAATGTTAGAACTCTCTACGTTCAGGCTGAGATAAAAGCGTTCAAAAATGCTGCTGTTGCAAAGGAAATGATTCAGCGTGACAGCGCAATTACGCTGAAATCGGTTGAATTTAAACAGGTCGATGTGCTGAAATATCTTAATTCGGCGCTTTCCGAGGAGGATGTTTCAAATGGCCTTATCGCAAAAAAGGTTTTTTACCCCGGCGAAATTATTTCAAAAAAATTCACTGCCTCGCGTCCGGATGTGCTTAAAAACGCGATAGTTGCAGTGCATTTTAAAACAGAATCAAACCTGAATATCGTAGTTGAGGGGATTGCGCTGAATCAGGGCTCGATAGGCGATGTGATTCAGGTCAAAAACCGCCGGATGAACAAAACCTACACCGGAACGGTCGTCGGAGAGAACAAAGTAGAGATTCAAATTTAATCAGAGGGTAATAAAATGAAGAACTTGGGAAAAGGATTTTTAATATTAATAGCAATGATGTCGGTAATGCAGGCCGCGCAGGCAGAATCGCTTTTTGTGCTCGGCGCTTCGCAGTCTTTTTATGCAGCTGAGCCAAAATCCCTCTACGGCAGCGTAAGGGCCCGTTCTGTCGGCGATTTGGTTACTATAATCCTGAGCGAAAGAGTTACTTTTTCGGATTCTTTGAACTATGCAGCGGAAAGAAGCTCAAATACCGTTGATAATTTCACAACTTTTATCAACAAACTGCTTCCCGGCGTGCCTTTGAATAACCAGTTTAACAATTTCGGCGGCTCAAACCAGGTAGATAGCCAGACAAGCAACGAAAGAAGCCTGAATGTGTCGGATTACGTTACTGTTCAGGTTGTTCAGCTTCTTCCGAACGGAAATCTCATGGTTCAGGGCAAAAAAACGCTCCTGAACGGCAATGAACGCGTTGATTTGCTGGTTTCAGGCGTTGTTGACCCGAGATGGATTAACGACACAGGACAGGTAAGCTCAAGAAACGTTGCGAACCTCCAGTTTGCGCTCGCAGGCAAAGGCTCAATCTCCAGAGGCAGCAACGAAGGCATTTTCAACCGTGTAATCAGATATCTCTTCTAATTAGCGGCAAAAACAACAAAAACCTTAATAAGGAAACAAAAATGAGAAAATTATTTAACTTAATAGCAATATCATTCATACTTACGGCAATGCTCGGCGCGGATTTTGCGGCAATGGCGGTTCCGGTGAGAATTAAAGATGTTGCGCATGTTAAAGGCGTTCGGGAAAACCAGCTTGTTGGCTACGGTATAGTTGTAGGTCTTCCCGGAACGGGCGACAACTCGCGTTCTACGCAGATTACGAACCAGATGCTTCTGCAAAACCTCGGTACAGTAATCCAGCAGTCCAACTACATCCAAAAAGGCTCTGCTGCCGCGGTTATCGTAACGGCAACCGTTCCTCCGTTTGCTAAAAACGGCGACAGAATCGACCTTACGGTCAGCACAATGGCTGACGCAAAGAGCCTTGAGGGCGGCGTGCTCGTGCAAACCCAGCTGAGAGCGCCGAACGGTGAAATCGTTGCAGTGGGGCAAGGGCCTTTGTCAGTGGGCGGCGTTTCTAAAGAATCCAACGGCTCCAGCACAAGAACCTCCATCACAACCACGGGCAGAGTACCCGGAGGCGGGATTGTTGAGCGTGATATTTGCACCCAAATCGGCGAATCTGACAGCCTTACGCTGACTCTGGATAAAACCGACTACACAATGGCCTCCAGAATCGCTTCAAAACTCTCTCAGGAGGTTTCTTCCGCAAGAGCGATTGACGGTTCTAACATCAGGGTCATGATTCCTGCAAAATTCCTTGAAGACAGGGTTACTTTCCTTTCAATACTCGAAAATATGACGATTGACGCAACAAAAGACCGCGCAAAAGTGGTTGTAAACGAAAGAACCGGAACTGTTGTAATCGGCAGCGAGGTAAAACTCTTGCCTGCGGCGGTTGCGCATGGAAGTATCACCGTAACCGTCCAGACGAACAACATGATTTCACAGCCGAACATGCTTTCCAACGGTCAGACTGCTGCTGTTTCAAACAGCACGGTCAGCGTAAACAAATCCTCGGGTAGCCTGATTTCAATGCCCGCAAACAGCACTTTGAACGATTTGGTCAGGGCGCTGAACGCAATCGGCGTTACTCCGGTCGATTTGATTTCGATTATGCAGGCGCTTAAAGAAGCAGGAAGTTTGCAGGCAGAAATATTGATAATTTAAGGCTTTTAAGGGGATAGAGGAGAAAAAAGGAAAATAATGATTGCAAATAACCCGATAACAACACATACGGCGACCGCCGACCTGCAATCACTTGATAATGTAAAGCTGAATGCGTCCAACAAAGCGCAGTTGAAAAAGGTTACGCAGGAATTTGAGGCTGTTTTTGTTACGAAAATGCTTACGCTGATGGACAAAACAGTCGAATCCGAGGGCGGAATTTTCGGCGAGGATACAAAATACCTCGATAGCTTTAAATCCGTGATTTTTCAGGAGATGGGGCGTGATATTGCAAGAAATCCGAACACAAGCTTCGGTTTTGCAAAACAAATGTATGCCCAGATGGAAAAATTCCTGCCCCCCGAAGAAACATCAACAGCTGACACCCGCGCATAGCACACAAAAAGGAGAATTAAACAACAATGGTAAGCCCGATAGGTTCAAATATTAACGCAATACAGATGTTCACGGCGGCAAACGCTTTTAAAAGCACAATGTCGAATCCGATTACCCAAAGTCGTGAACCTGTTACTTCGGATGGGATAGAACTCAATGATGACGGGCTTTTGCGGGGGCAAGACCTTGCAGAAATTAAAAAGTATGCTAAAATGATAGATGAGAACATATCTGATGATGATATCAAATACGGACTCAGTTACGGACGAAGTGTGATAGCCGAGTATCTCGCATAACTGCATCTATTTTTAGCAAGGATGGCAAATTTAATGACGACAGGAAGCAATTATGGAAATACTCGAACTGGAAAATCTCATAGATTCTGAAATTGAGCAGTATAAGACAATCGAAAAATTATACGTTGAGAAAAAAGAAATTCTCTTGCACGCCAAAAGTGACGAGCTTTTGAAAATCGACGCGAAAATCCTCGATGTTGTTCAAAACATTAGCAATATATCGGCGAAACGCAAAGAAGTATCTGAAAAACTCGGTATAATGACCCCCTCATTGTCAGAAATAATAGGTCTTTTACGGACGAAAGACCCCGAATCAGTACCAAGATTCGAACAAAAGCAGAAAACCGTCAGGGAGCTTTCAAAAAAAATCTCAGAACTGGAACGCGCAAATCTGGAGCTCACAAAACACGGACTGCAGTTTACAAATAAAACGCTCGAAGCTATCTTAAAAGGTGCTTCGCTCAACAATCAGGAATACAACGAACACGGAAAAAGCGTTCAGGCCGAACTTCCGGAAATGTCCTCGATTGTGGAGGATGTGTAAACAAACTTGAAAGACCCGAAAGGACTTTGGGTATGAAAGGATTAATATGACACTAAACGCAAGCTTGAATATTGCCAAAATGGCAATCCAGAACAACGAATTTGCCCTCAATGTAATAAGCAACAACGTTGCAAACATGAATACTCCCGGTTATTGCCGTCAGAGCGTGGCTTTTCAGTCGCGTGCCGGCTACGAAACCTACAATTATGCGTCCTCAAGAAGCTTTAACATAGGCGATGGCGCTGAAATCGCAGGGATTATTCGCAATCGTGACCAGTTTCTTGACAATTCCTACCGCTCACAGTCAGCTGATACCGGCTTTTACACCCAGATTGGCTCAATGACCTCTATTATCGAAAGTACAATGAACGAACTCGGCGAAAAAGGCCTGCAGAGCGCTTTAAACCAGTTTTTTGAAGCAGCAGAGGCACTTGCGGGCGACCCGTCCAACAAAGGTTACAGAATCGCCTACGCATCTGCGCTCCAGAGCGTTGCAGATAAGTTCAACCAGATGTCCTCCAGCCTGCAAACCGCAATCAAGGAGAATGTGGGCGAAGTCGGCGACGCAGCAAGTTTTGCCGGTTCAAAAGTTAAAACCACAGTTGACGATTTGAACTCAAAACTGGCTCAACTGGCTGATTTGAACCAGCAGGTTATCAGAAATACCGGCGTAAACGGTTCTGCGAACGAAATTCTGGATAAACGCGACACGCTGCTTGATGAAATTTCCGCAATAATCCCGATTACAACAACGACAAACTCAAATAACACGATTAACGTGTCATTTGAGGGCTTGACGCTTGTTGACGGCAACCAGCAGAAGCTCCAGTTCAACGCAATTCAGGGCACAACGGAAGATAAGCCGGCAATAATCCAGATTACAAGCATGGAAGACCCGCCGAAATTCAGACGTGATGATATGACGGCTGAAGCCTCAAAAAGCGGCACGCTCGGCGCAATTCTTTCTTCTGCGGGTTCTACAACGGTTGACGGCGTAAATTATTCAACGGTTCTCGCGCAGCTTGACCAGCTTGCGGCTGCTTTTGCCGAAAAACTCAATGAGATTCAAACAGGTGTGAATGGAACAAGCACACCGATGTATATCAATGCAGACGGGCAGCTTGAGGATTCAACAACTCCTCTGTTTGTGACAAAAGACGGCAGCGCGGACTTTACTGCGGGAAATATTAGCTTTAATCAGGATATTATGAATGATACAAACCTGATTGCGGCTGCACGTGTTACAAAAGAGCTTCCTGACGGCGCTTATGACCCTGAAAACATCGGAAACGGGCTGAATATGGATTTGGTGCTTGACCTGAAAACCGAAAAGCTCGATTCGCTCGCAGCAACCCCCGGTGGGGCGCCTGCCAGCCTGACCGAGTTTTTGACAAACACGGTTTCCTCGGTCGGAAACACACTTTCCAACATTGACAACAAGGCTGCAACCCAGCAGGATGTGCTTTCTCAGATAGATAACCAGCGTGTTTCTCTGTACGGGGTGAATTTGAACGAGGAGGTTACAGACCTGATAAAATACCAGCGTGCTTATGAAGCAGCGGCGCGGGTTTTCAATGTAACCAACCAGATGATGCAGATTCTTACGAGTTTAGGAGCATAATTATGATAACAAGGACGTCTAACATAGGAATGCAGCAAAATGCGCTCAGCCAGCTCATGAGCGCACAAAATAAGCTTTTTGAAATCCAAAATCAGGCCTATACGCAGAAAAAGGTCAACACACTTTCGGACAATCCGACAGAAATCGCTACAATTATGAACCTCAACCAGCAGCTTTCGCAAATAGGTTCGTATTATTCAAACATCACAAAAGCTCAGGAGCAGTTTGATAATCTGGACAACACTTTTAACGCTGTAAACACAAAACTAAACCGCATAAACGACCTCGGGCTCCAGCTTTTGAACGGTACGGGGAGCGCTGCGACTGTTAGTGCAACCAAAACAGAAATTGACCAGCTCATAGAAAGCGTTGTTGATGAGGCAAATGCCAATTATAACGGTCAATATGTCTTCTCCGGCGCAAAGGTTCAAAAACAGGCTTATGAAATCCAGCGTGATAACAACGGGCAGATTACCGGTATAATTTATAACGGCTCTGAAAACGGCACAGAGGGTTCTGAGCGCCAATATGAAATTTCCAGCGGCGTAAAAGTCGCGACAAATATCACCGGTGACGCAGTTTTCGGCTATTATGACGCGGATGCCGGTACCGGCGAGGGGCTGTTTGCTTCGCTTGTCCAGTTAAGCCAGATTGCGGGCACTTATGAGGCAAATGTTGCGGCTGGCACGGTAGATGACTATTTTGCGCAGCTCGAAACGGCGATGGGCGGCGTAGAATCCGGCATGGAACATGTTGCGGCAGTACGCAGTGATTTCGGGTCACGTTCTTCAAGGCTTACCCTGACAAAATCTTCGCTTGAGGATTTGGAGCTTTCCACGACCTCTCACAAATCTTCTCTTGTTGATATCGACATGGTAGAGGCGCTGTCGAATCTTGTGCAGCAGAATTATGCTTACCAGTCTTCAATGCAGGTTTACATGGCAACCCAGCAAAATTCTCTGCTGAATTATCTCTAAATTCAAGCAGGAATACGATTTTAAAGGCACGGCGCAAGTAAGCTGTGCCTTTTTTGTAACAAAATGTAAATTTACCCCATCCGGCACGTTTTAAAATGACAAAAAATGGGCATTAAGTAATTAGAAGGGCAACAACAAGAATTGTTTCAAAAATTATGCCCTGGCTTTGTTTACTCAATTCCGTGAGGTATCGAATTATGGAAAAGAATTGTGTAAAAACCCCTGAAACCCTTGTAAATAAAGGCATTGCGACCCGGGGGGGGGGGGGCTGTATGTCAATAATACCAAGACTTTCGGCATGTGCGCTCGCTGCGGTTCTGAGCCTTAATACTCCTGCGTTTTGCACGGGAGTGGATTATGATGTTGAAAAACTCAAAACCCCGACTCTCGATGTTCTTGCCGGAGAGCCTATTCCCGGCACAAACCCGCCAAAATATTACCCCAATTCATCCTACACCCTCACTGAAATAAACGAAGCCGCAAATAATTCCATAACAAAATATCTTCTGACGGAAGATGGCACAACCACGCCTAAATATTTTCAATTGGGCCTTAAACAAACCGAATACGGCGAGGGTGACGGTGCAAAATACTATAAATGGGACAAAACCGATGGATTGAAGCTTGTTGAAACTACAGACCCCACCGAAGCTCAAATTACCGCAAAATATGACACAAATTCGCTGTACTCATATACAGAAATTGATTCAATCAACTCCGTCACAGATGTCACCGGCGGCAGTTTTGTCGGATTGGACGAAGGAGGAATTTATATTTGGGATAGCGTTGTGAATATCATTGATACGGACTTTATAGGTAATAATACTAAAGATAATGGTGGCGCTATCTTGATAGAATCCGGAACAATTTCAAAAGTCGCAGGCAATTTTATTGGTAACTGCAGCAGCAACAGTTATGTTTATAACCTTTATGGCGGTGCTATTTATAATAATTACAGAGGAATCATTGACGAAATTTCAAGTAATTTTATTGGCAATTATGTAGAGTCTACGGCAGCCTTTGGCGGTGCAATTGCTAACGAGAACTATATAGGTGATATTTCAGGCAATTTTATTGCGAATAGCGCCCGTGCTATTGATTTTGGGTTTGGCGGTGCAATTTATAATACTGATGAGATGGGTGATATTACCGGTGACTTTATCGCGAATGGTGTTATCGCATCGACAGATGAACCGGCAATAGATATCAATGGAACAATAATGGATATCGAAGCGCATGCTGCATACGGCGGTGCCATATGTAATGACGGGTTGATTGGAAATGTTACCGGAGATTTTATTGGCAACTATGCAAAAGGCTATTTTGCCCAAGGTGGTGCTATTAACACTGTGGCATATATTGGCACCATAACAGGTGATTTCATAAACAATCGTGCTTCCGGTATCGGATTTACAACGGGCGGCGCGATAAGCAATTTTTTTGACATAGTTGACAATGATTTCACAGAAATAAAAAACTCATCATTCATAAACAACATTGCTGAATCTGAAAAATTAGCATTGGGCGGTGCAGTCTTTAGCACGTATAATCTCGCAATAACTGCTGATAACGGGCAATCAATATTCTCAGGCAATAAAACCATTACAAATGGCGTGACCGAACAAAACGCTATCGGTGTTTATGGACGTTATGCGACTGAAGAGTTCGCACAGAAATATGGATTGCCGTCATCCGGTTTTATTACAGAGGATTTTTATGAGATTTCTGACAAAAACCCCGTCACCCTCACCCTCAAAGCCGAAAATAACGGCGTAATAGTCTTCAATGACACAATTCGTGGCGGCGCTATAGATGCTAAGTGCCTGTATTTAGACGACTTGATAGAAAATGAAGATTTGTTTATTTCTGAATCCCCCGAAACCGCCTTCACCCTGAACATAACCGGCGATAAAACCGGCCAAATCTACCTCAACAACGCCATAATCAACGCCAATATCTCAATAGATAACACCAACGTCTACGTAAATACCGCCCAAAACCTCGCCCAATCCCCCACCCTCGCCGTAAACTCCGGCTCCCTCACCATTAACTCCCTCCCCAACCAATCCATCAACTTCCAAAAATTCTCTAATACCGCTCAAATAAATATCGCCTCTGTGGACGTAAACCTCCAAAATGCTACTATGGGCCAAATCACCGCTAACCAATACGGCAACATGTCCGGCAAATTTACCGTCCAATCCCTCAACCTCCTCAACGACTCCCCCCAAAACAAAACAACCATCCCCTTCGCACC